>CDZG01005892.1_pt1 | contig 220677 bp, 237 predicted proteins | sample 557741 | NCBI WGS metagenome assembly CDZG01 (sample SAMEA3182086, study PRJEB8094) | gut metagenome | biome: human; feature: gut; material: Stool; isolation source: human stools | place: Canada | collected 2013-01-21
GAATGGGAACGTTCAGCACTACAGCGCCAACAAACGTCGTCGGTTGGAGCGAGGAAGTATCCGGCGAAATTGTTAGCATGTACAACAAAGGAAAGTACGGCTATGCCTACTATTCCAAATGCGCTGTTACGCGGCTTTCCGATAACTCTATCTGTGTACGGATAGAGATGTATTCCAATGGGATTATGGGATGGGGAGCGGCAAACAAAGCGGCGTACATCCCATGGGGTAACAATGGTACGGAAAACGAGTTCGGCCCGAGCGAAGCGTACAATTACGGCAGCGGCTTTTATCTTGCCGCTACTTATTACTACACGCTTCCTGCATCATATAAGGGTGCGACGGTGACTGCCGGAATGACCAGCGGGCACAGACCGACTACGGCAAGCAGCCCGGTCACTCTTGCCGTACCGGAGCCGGTCGGCGATGTGCTGTACTTCAAGACCGGCGGGACGTGGAAGCAGGCAGCGCTGTACCGCAAGGGCGGTACATGGAAAAATGCGCCGGCAAAATTCAAAGCAGGAGGTATATGGAAATGAACGGTATCGACATTTCCCAGTGGCAGGGCGACATGGACCTGACGCCCTATAAAGACGGCTTCGTTATCCTCCGCGGCGGGTTCTGGACGAGCGCGGACCCGTGGGCGGAGCGGAACATCGCAAAGTGCGAGAAGCTCGGCATTCCTTGGGGGCTTTACTGGTATTCCTACGCGCTCAGCGAAACGCAGGCACGGCAGGAGGCGGAGGCTTGTCTCAAGTTTCTTGCCGGACGGAAGCCCCGTCTCGGCGTGTGGTTCGATATGGAGGACGCGGACGCCTACAAGGCGAAAAACGGCTTCCCGGAGAATGAGACCATCAACGCGATGTGCAAAACGTTCTGCGCGGCCATGGAAGAGGCCGGGAACAAAACCGGCGTGTACGCTTCCCTCAGCTGGTTTGATGAGCACATCGGCGAGACGGGGTACGACAAGTGGATCGCGGCCTGGGGCGCAAACGACGGGGTAAATTATCCCGATCTTCGCGCGAAGTGCGTTATCCACCAGTACCGCGGCTCACCGCTCGATCTCGACGTGATGTATGTGCCGATCGGTTATTTTGACGACACTCCCTCAGTCTCTCCTCCGGCGAGCCAGCTCCCTCAGGGAGGGAGCCGGAAGTGCGTGAATATCGCGGCGATGGCGCAGGAGGTGCTTGACGGGAAGTGGGGCAACGGCGAGGAGCGAAAGCGGAAGCTCGGCGCGTGGTTTTACGATCTCGTGCAGGGCGAAGTGAACCGGATGCTGGGGGTGTGAGATGAAATTACGAAAGAAACAGCCGCAGCCGGAGGTCATTTCCGGCTACGATTATTCCGACCGCGCGGCGCGCGAGCGGACGGCGTACGCGCTCTTCCGGCGCGCCAAAAACGCCCGCACCGCTGCGGAGATCGAGTGGGAAAAGTACAACGATTACTACAACGGCATCCACGATGTGACGCGCGATCTCACCGAGTTCTGCCGTGAGAACGACATCCCGTGGCTTCCGGCGAGCATTCCCGATCCGTATATCCTCGTCGAGAGCCAGATCGAGCCGACGGTGCCGCAGCCGGAATTTCGCGGGCGCGACGACGATCTTGACAGCGCCATGGCAAAGCGGCGCGAATTTGCCGTGCGGTACATCGCCGAGAACAACCGCCTTTCCGACATGAACACACGCAACGAGCGCCGCCTTCTGAAGCTCGGCGACGCCTTCTGGAAGGCGTACTGGGACGAGGATATGCGCTGCGGCGAGGCGCAGGGCGATATCCGCGTGAGCGATATCCCCGTGGAGGCGGTGTTTCCCGACCCCGCGGTGCGCGGCGGCAGCGTGCAGGACGGACAGTATCTCGACTACGTTTACCGCATTCACAAGGTGCGCTTCGCGCAGGTATTCCGCGCCGATCTCGAGGAGCTCGGCATCACGGCGGAGGAAGCGCTCGGCGAGGATTATGTGCCCCGCGGCGAGATCTTCGATATGACGAGCGCGCTGAGCGACACGGACGACACCGTACAGGTGCTCGAGCACTGGTTCCGCCAGCCGGTCGAAACGAGCGTGGACGGCGAGACGATCCCCGCCGGGGCGGTGGCGTGCTCTGTGCAGGCGGGCGGGCATGAGCTGCGGTATATCCCGAACTACTGGCGGCGTACGGGCGCGCAGAACACGCTTTTCCCGTTCGTGCACTACTGGCGCATTCAGGACGAGAACCGCTTCTGGAATAAGAGCGAGCTCTCCGCGGTGCTCGATCTTGTAGACGCCGCGGACCGCAAGCTCGCCTCGGCGCTTTTGAACGACAGCTTTCTCTCCAACGACATCCTGCTCGTGGAGGACGGCGCCCTGGCCGACGGCGAGGAGCTTACGAACGAGCCGGGCGCCATCGTGCATCTCAAGCAGGGACGCATGGGCGGCGTGCAGCGCCTCGGCGGACTGCAGAGCGTCGGCAAGGCGGCGATGGATATCACCTGGTTCAAGGAGCAGATCGAGCGCGCCAGCCGCAGCTACGACACCGGCACCGGCAAGGAGACGGCGCGCGTCACGACCGCCTCGGGTCTCTCGATGCTCCGCGCCGACGGGCGCGAGCAGGCGGACATCAAGCGCGCCGACCGAAACGCCGGGTTTGAACGGCTCTATGAGCTGCTGGACTGGCTCTGTCTGGAATTTTTTGATGACGACCGGATGCTGTATCTCGGCGCGCCGGAGGGGATGAGAGCGCCGGGACAGCGCATGATCTACAACAGCGCCGACTTTGCCCGCACGCTGCCGGAAGTCCGCTCTCTTACCGGCGAGGTGGTGCGCCCGTCCCGGGAATTTTTCCCGCGGGTGGATATCACGGTGCAGGCCGCCGACGGCGCGCGGCGTGACCGGCAGACGACGCTGCAGGCGCTCGACAGTCTGACACGGGCGAACGTCACGGCGGAAAACTGGCGCATCTTCGCCGCCGAGCTCGAAATTCTCGACATTCCCGACCGGCAGGAGATCGTCGGGGAGTGGGAGCGGAGGTTCGCGCCGACGGGGGAGACGGTTCCCACCGTCGACGGCTATGCCGCATACGCCTCCCGCGAAGAGGGCGGCGCTGAAGGAGGCGAGCCGGTATGAAATGTCCGTGCTGCGGCATTGAAATGCTGCGCAAAACGGCGGCGCAATGGGTGTGCCGCAATCCGAAATGCATCAAATACGATAAGGAGAAGAAAAAATGAAGGCAGTACGACTTGAAAATTTTGGAACGAAGACCCCGCCCGGCAAGAGCGCGGAGGAATGGCGCAGAAAGAAGAAAAACCTGACGAATACGGGCTGGAGCAGCGCCCCGGCGGAAAGCGGGGAGACCGGCGGAAAGGACACGGGAACGGCCGGAACGCCGCCCGAACGCCGCCCGACGTACAGCGAAACCATGCAGGGCTACTATGGCGACCGGTACGCCGACGCGCTTGCCGAAAACAAAACCGCCGCCGATACCGCCGCAGAGACGGCCGAGCGGGACGCGCAGGACGCGCTCGAGCGCATCCGCGGCGGATATAAGAGCACCGACCGTCAGCTTTACCGCGAGTATATGGAGAGCAAGCGCACGCTGCCGCAGCGTCTCGCCGCACAGGGCATCACCGGCGGTCTGACGGAATCCTCGCAGGTGCGCCTTGCCAATTCCTACGGCGAGGAGCTCGCCGAAAACGAGAGAGCGCGTCTTGCCGAGGAAGCGAAGACATATTCTGCGCGCGACGCCCGGCTCGCCGCGGCGAGAGCCGAGCAGAGCCGCGCTGACGCCGAGGCGAAAAGGACGCACGGCGAGAGTCTTGCCAAGCTCTGGCAGGAGGCGGAAAAGCACCGGCGCGAGGACGCCGCCAAGGCTGCCGCGCTGCTCGCTGCGGCGGGCGATTACTCCGGCTATGTCGGCATGGGGCTCACGCAGGAGCAGGCGGACTATCTTGCGGAGATCTGGATGGGGCGGAACGGCGCTCTTGCGTCGCTGCGCCGCGCGCGGAACGCCGGAAATACCGGAAACTCCGGCTCCGGCTCAAGCCTTGCCGACACGCTTTCCGAGTCGCTTCTCATCAAAGCCGAGCGCGGCGCGGACGCCGCCGTGGAGTATATCGCCGCGCAGCTCGCCTCCGGCGCCATCCGGAGCGACGAGGCGGAGGAGATCTGGAAGCTGCTCCGCGCTTCGGGGGAGAGTGATATTTAATTTTCAAATTAATCCTTGACAGAAGAGAATGATTGCGCTAATATCATAATGGCGGGGAAGTTGGGCTTTCAATAAAAAAGCCGTCTCTCCGACCTCCGGCTGCCCAGCACAGCAGCCCGGAAGGTTCCATACTTTTCTCCTCGGAGGATCGACCCCAACAGGGCGGGGACGATCCTCCTTTCTATTGTCCAACGGGAGATCTGCTTGGCGGGTTTGGGGCCGAAAGGTGTTTTTGCCGACGCACATGCCGCCGGAGAAAATGATTAAAACTTTATTTGCGTCTGCGGGCGCAAACGCCGGCGAGACCTTCTGACAGCTCGTTTTTATTGAAAAACAATGGAAAAATGAGAAAAATCTCTTTTCATATAGAATGCACTGTGATATAATACTTCGCTGGTTTTGAATCGGATTTACATTTGGAGATGGATATTATGGAATTACGCAATATCGCAATCATTGCCCACGTTGACCACGGCAAGACGACGCTCGTGGACGAAATGCTCAAGCAGTCGGGCGTGTACCGCGAAAATCAGGAGGTCGTCGACCGTGTGATGGACTCCGGCGATCTCGAGCGCGAGCGCGGCATCACCATTCTCGCGAAGAATACCGCCGTCACCTACAAGGGCGTCAAGATCAACATCGTCGATACGCCGGGCCACGCCGACTTCGGCGGAGAGGTCGAGCGCGTGCTCAAAATGGTCAACGGCGTTATCCTGCTCGTGGACGCCGCCGAAGGCCCCATGCCGCAGACACGCTTCGTGCTGGGCCGCGCGCTGGAGCTCGGCCACCGCGTGATCGTTGTCGTCAACAAGATCGACCGCCCCGACCAGCGCATCCACGAGGTCGTGGACGAGGTGCTCGAGCTGCTGATGGATCTCAACGCCACAGACGAGCAGCTTGACTCCCCGATGCTGTTCTGCTCCGGCCGCCAGGGAACGGCGTCCTATTCGCCGGACGTGCCGGGCACCGATCTTCAGCCGCTGTTTGACACGATCCTCGAGTATATCCCCGAACCGGCGCAGGACACCGCCGCGCCGTTCCAGATGCTCGTTTCCTCGCTCGACTATAACGAGTTCGTCGGCCGCATCGCCGTCGGGCGCATTGAGCGCGGCACGATCCGCCAGAACGAGGAGATCGCCGTGTGCAACTACCATTCGCCGGACGCCGCACCGCGCAAGGCGAAGGCCGTTTCGCTCTACGAGTTCAGCGGCCTTGCCAAGGTCCCCGTGACGGAGGCCACAGCGGGCAACATCATCGCCATGAGCGGCATCGGCGACGTTACCATCGGCGACACGATCTGCGCCGCCGGCGTGGTCGAGCCGCTGCCGTTCGTGAAGATCTCCGCGCCGACGATGGAAATGACGTTCTCCGTCAACAACTCTCCCTTCGCCGGACGCGAGGGCAAGTTTGTCACGAGCCGCCAGATCCGAGACCGCCTTTACCGCGAAACGCTCAAGGACGTTTCTCTGCGTGTTACCGACGTCGAGGGCAGCACCGACAGCTTCAACGTTGCCGGACGCGGCGAAATGTCGCTCTCGATCCTCATCGAGACGATGCGCCGCGAAGGCTATGAGTTCCAGGTATCGCCCCCGCGCGTGCTCATGCAGCGCGACGAGAAGGGCAATCTCCTCGAGCCGATGGAAGAGCTTGTGGCGGATGTGCCGCAGGAGTACGTCGGCTCGGTCATCGAAAAGCTCGGCACGCGCAAGGCCGAGCTCAAGGAGATGACCCCTGTGGGCGCGCGCATGCGTCTCATCTTCCTTGTGCCGAGCCGCGGTCTCTTCGGCTATCGGAACGAATTTCTCACCGACACCCACGGCGAGGGCATCATGGCCTCCGTGTTTGACAGCTACGCCCCCTATAAGGGCGAGGTCACGCGCCGCTCGACCGGCTCTCTCATCGCGTGGGAGCAGGGCGAGGCCGTCGCCTACGGCATCTGGAACGCGCAGGAGCGTGGCATCATGTTCATCACGCCCGGCACGCCGGTCTACGGCGGCATGATCGTCGGCGTCAGCCCCAAGCAGGAGGACATCCCGGTCAACGTCTGCCGCACGAAGCATCTCACGAACACCCGCGCCTCCGGCTCGGATGAGGCGCTGCGGCTCGTCCCGCCGCGCCAGATGTCGCTCGAGCAGTGCATGGAGTTCCTCGCGGACGACGAGCTTCTGGAAGTCACCCCCAAGAACCTCCGTCTGCGCAAGCGCATTCTTGACCACAGCCAGCGCATGAAGAACATCCACGGCAAAAAGTAAAATAAACGATCGAAGCGGTCTCACCCAGAGCAGAAATGCGCCGGGGGAGACCGCTTTCTATTTAGCGTTTCCACTAAGAACACGCCGGGGAAAAAGTGCAAAATGCCAAATCTGCCCTGCGGTGTACAGTTCTATATTGACGGATTATACAATCTATACTATGATGAACTTACCAACTGGTATATACCAGTTGCCTATTATGGCGGGCTTTCGCCGGAACGGAGGACCGCGCATCATGCAGGAACGATCGCTTTATAAAACGATACGCGACGATCTCCTCCGCGCCATTGAAAACGGCAGTCTCCAGCCCGATCAGGCGCTCCCCTCGGAGCGCGAGCTCTGCCAGCGGTACGGCACGAGCCGCATGACCGTGCGTCACGCCGTCACGGAGCTGGAATCGCTCGGCTCGGTGTACCGGATGCAGGGCAAGGGGACGTTCGTTTCCGGCCGCAAGCTCATCCAGCCGCTTATGCAGGTGTCCGGCTTTACGGAGGATATGGCAAAGCGCGGCAAGAAGGCAAGCTCGCAGATCCTCTTCGCCGGGGAGAAGAAAGCGGACGCGGCCATCGCGCGGGGGCTTCGCATCGCGCCCGGCGAGCCGTATATCCTCATCCGCCGTCTGCGTCTGGCCGACGGCGTGCCGATGGCGATCGAAAATACCGCGCTCAACGCCTCGCTCTGCCGCGGCGTCCTTGATACCGATCTTAAAAACCACTCGCTCTACGCGGCGCTCACGAGCCGCGGTCTTGCGCTCAAGACCGGCGAGCAGTACATGGAAGCCGCGCTTGCAGACGCGGCGCAGGCCAAGCTGCTCGATATCCCGGAGGGCGCGCCCGTGCTGCTCATCGAGCGCCACGTTACAAACCCCGAGGGCGTCACCGTGGAGGTGACGTATTCGGCCTATCGGGGCGACAGCTACCGGTTCTACATCGAATTCGACGGCGTGAACCGGGCCAATACCGTATCCACATCCCCCAAAGGGATCTCGGATAATATTATTTAAGGAAGAAAAAGGAGCGTCAACATGAAAAAGATCCTTGCACTGATCCTTGCCCTCGTTATGCTCTTCGCTCTCGCCGCCTGCGGCCAGCAGCCCGCTGCGCAGGAGCCGACCGAAGCGCCTGCCGAGCAGCCCGCGGAACAGCCCGCCGAGCAGCCGGCGGAAGAGGAGCCCACCCCCGATACCATCACCGTGATGGTTCCCCCGGTTTCCGGCACCTATCAGGACGACATCGACACCTGGATCGCCGAGTTCAAAGAGCTCTACCCGCACCTCGATGTGGAAGTGATCAAGACCTCCTGGGACGATCACAACGGCAAGCTCTCCACCATGGCGAACGCCGGCGAAGCTCCGGACATCGCTGAGGTCTCCTACTCCGCCATCGGCACCTACGTCGAGCTGGGCGTCGCCGTTGACATTGCGCAGTACATGGACCCTGAGCGTCTGGCCGACTACGATCAGAACGCGCTCGACTACATGAGCATTGAGAACACCGTTTACGGTCTCCCGCTGTACATCACCATCCAGGCTCTCGGCGCCAACAAGGATATGCTCGAGGCCGCCGGCGCCGACGTGGCGAAGATCCAGTCCGAAGGCTGGACCTACGAGGAGTTCCTCGAAGTTATCAAGAACGGCACCACCGATGACTGCTTCGGCTTCGTGTTCGCCAACTCCGGCGTCACCGCGTCCGACTTCCTGAACATCTTCGGCGTCGCCGCGGGTCTGAACAACGCGTTCACCGACGATCTCAAGTATGCCTACACCTCCGAGAACATGCTCAAGCTGCTCGAGGCCGTGGAAGAGATGACCAAGTCCGGCTACATGCCCAACTACGGCATTGAGGCCGGCCAGCGCATGGTCATGTGCCAGCAGGGCAAGGCCATGATCTTCGGCAAGGCCATGCCGCTCTTTGAGAACAACATCAACAAGAACAACGCCGCTCTTGAGGCCAACGACGGCACCGCCGTGGAGAACTCCATCCCCGTGAACTACGCGTTCCTGCCCGTTCCGACGATGGAAGGCGCGGAAGCCTCCTGCTTCGGCTCCGTGGACGGCCTGATCGCCCTCCGCAACAACAAGACCACCGACGAGCACCTCAAGAACGTGTGCCTGTTCCTCGACTACATCTCCTCCGGCGAGCGCATCGCTGCCGTTGACCAGACCCTGCTTCTCGAGCCCGTCTGCCAGACCGGCCGCGACGCTTACGTCTCCCCCGAAGGCCTTGACGAGGGCAACGTTGCCTCCGCCGCCCGCTGCATCGGCCTTGTCGTTGCGCCTCCCGCCGGTGTGACCGCCGAGCAGAGCGCTTCTGCCAAGACCATCATGGACGAAGTCATCGTTCCGAAGTTCCAGGCTCTCCTTGCCGGCGAAGCCACCGCGCAGGAAGTCTATGACGCTGTCTGCACCGCCGCTACCGAGGCGTTCGGCGCCGACGGCTGCGTCTCCGGCGCTCTCTAAGCGTTGGTTTATCTCCGCAAATAACGCATAACCACTCTGCCCCGCCCGGCATGGCCGGGCGGGGCGATTCCTTTCATCCCGAAGCAATGCTTCGGGATGAGGTGGCTGCGGCTCGCGGCAGCGCACTCGCTGCGAGAGCACGTTTGCGAGCCGAGAGGAATTTTCTCCGACACACATGTCGCCGGAGAAAATGATCTCATTTATTTGCTCCTGCGGGAGCAAACTCTGCGAGGCTTTGATAAAGCCGCATTTGATTCGATTCGTGGAGGGAAGACTATGAGCAAAGCCAGAGGAAGAACGCTCGCCGATCGCCGGTTCCGGTTCACCAGCGAGGATCGGTGGGGCTATTTCTTCATATTTGTTGCCATGGTGGTGTTCGTGACGTTCACGCTCTACCCCGTGGTCAGCGCCGTGCGCACGAGCTTTCTGAAGTACAAGCCCTTCGGCTCGGAATTCATCGGGCTGAAGAACTATATCGACACCTTCAAAAGCGCGCTCTTTTATAAAGCGGTGAAGAACACCATTGTGTACACGGCCGTCGTGGTTCCTCTGTCGCTGCTGATCGCCTTTTCCATCGCGATCATGATATTGCCGTTCAAAAAGAAAACGCAGTCGCTTTTCAAGTCCGTTTACTATCTGCCTGGCATCGCCTCAGGCGTGGCGCTCTCGGTCGTGTGGCTGTGGCTGTACGACTCCTCGCCGGACGGCCTTTTCAACCAGGTGCTGATGTTCTTCGGCATCCCGTCGCAGAACTGGCTCTCCAGCTCGAAAACGTCCATGCTCTCGCTGATGCTCATGGCGATCCTCTCCGGACAGGGCAGCAACATCATCATCTACATAGCCGCGCTCCTCGGCATCGACAACAGCTACTTTGAAGCCGCCGAGCTCGACGGCGCAACGTTCTTCCAGAAGGTGCGCTACATCGTGTTCCCCCTTGTGAAGCCGACGACGCTCTTTCTGCTCGTGACGGGTATCATCGGCTCGTTCCAGGTGTTCCAAAACGCCTTTATGATGACCGGCGGCGGCCCGGACAACAGCACGACGATGATCGGCCTTCTCATCTACAAGAACGCCTTCGAGTACTCAAAGTTCGGTCTCGCCTGCGCGCAGGCTATCCTGCTTGCCATCGTCATTGCGCTCATTTCGCTCGTGCAGTTCAAGCTCATGGGCACGGACGTCGAATACTGAAAGGAGGAACGGCATGGCTACGACAGGACTTTACTCCCCCCACGTAAACCACCCCGAAAAGCGCATCGCGCGCAACATCCTCCTCGCGGTGATCCTCATCCTCTTCGCACTTCTGACGCTTTTCCCGATCTTCTATATGATCATGTCGTCGTTCGGCCCCGCCGTCGCCACGGCGGGCACTTCCCGGAGCATCTTCCCGCGTGTGTGGACGCTCGATTCGTACAAGGCGTTCTTTGCGTTCAGCAAATACTCCGTCCGCTGGATCGTCAACAGCCTCATCGTCGCCTCGGCAACGGTGGCGGGCAACGTCATATTCGCGTCCATGGCGGGCTATGCGTTCTCGAAGATCCGCTTCAAGGGCCGCCAGTGGCTGTTCGGGCTGATCCTCGTGGCGATGATGATCCCGTACCAGGTCACGCAGGTGCCGCTCTACATTCTCATTGCGAACAAGCTGCACATGACGAACACCTATGCCGCGATGATCCTGCCCGGCGTTGTGACATCGTACAACATCTTTCTCGCCAAGCAGTTTTTCACGAACATCCCCACGCCGCTCATCGAATCGGCCAAGCTCGACGGCTGCAACCAGCTCGGCATTTTCGTGCGTATCATCCTGCCGCTCTCGAAAACCGTGCTGGCGGTCATGGCGATCAACACGTTTTTGTCCAGCTGGAACACGTTCTTCTGGCCGTTCCTTGTAACGAGCAAGGACTATATATTCACGATCCAGGTCGGTCTCAAGACCTTCAAGTTTGCGAACGAGACGCTCTTCGCCCCCATGATGGCGGGCGCGACGCTCTCGGCGCTGCCGATGTTCATTCTGTTCTTCACGTTGCAGAAATACTTCCTCGAGGGCGTCACGATCGGCGCCGTCAAGGGCTGACAGAAGATTTCCACAAAGGGCTGCTGCGAAACGCAGCAGCCTTTTTGTGAGATACGGAGGGTTTTATGAAGCTTCGTTTGTATGAGCGCGCGGACGCGCCGGAGGTTTTGCGTCTGTGGAATACCGCGGGCGCGGCGGCGGGGTATGCGCCGCTCGACGCCGGTAAACTGGACGAACTGCTGCTCGCGCACCCGGCCTTCTGCGGCGAGAGCACGTTCGTGCTCGAAGAAAAGGGCGCGCTTCGCGGCTTTGCCGCGGGCTGCACGGGCGATACGCTCGCGCAGGGCGCGGTGCGCGGCTATGTGAGCTGCGTGCTGCTTGATGAGACGTGCGACACGGCGGAGAATACCGCGCTGCTGCTCGGCGCTGTGGAGGATTCCTTCCGCGCGAAGGGAAAGAGCGTGGCCGCCGTTACGTTTTTCAATCCCCTGCGTCTGCCGTGGATCATCCCCGGAACGGACGGCCACCGGCACAACAACATGCCCGGCATAGCGAAGGATATACCGCTTTATGAGCGGATGCTCGCGCTCGGCTACCGCGAGGCGGCGACCGAAATGGCGATGTATCTCGATCTTGCGGCATTTGCGTACCCCGCCGCGATGGAAGAACGCGCGGCGAAAATGGCCGCGCAGGGCTACACCGTAGACTGGTATAAAGAGGGCGTCCACCGCGGCGTGGACGAGATGGTAGCGTCGCTCGGAAATTCCATGTGGGACGCGGAGATCCCCGCCGCGGCGCACGGCGGCATGCGCCTTCTCGTCGGTCTCTCCGGCGACACGGTCGCGGGCTTCACCGGCCCGGTGTACCCGGAGCCGACAGGCCGCGGGTACTTCGCGGGCATCGCCGTGGAGGAACGATACCGCGGCCACGGGCTCGGCAAGCTTCTCTTCTACCGGCTCTGTCGCGCGGAGAAGGAATGCGGCGCGCAGTATATGTCCCTCTTCACCGGAATCGACAACCCGGCGCAGAACATCTATAAGGAAGCCGGATTTACGCCGCGGCGGTATTTCGCCGTGATGATAAAGGAGCTGAAGCCATGAGCAAAACGATACTGGCCGTCGGTGCGCACATCGGCGATATGGAGCTGACCTGCGGCGCGCTGCTCGCCGCGAACGCCGTGCACGGGGGACGCAGCGTGACGCTTGCGCTCACCGCCGGGGAGAAGGGCGCGCCTGCCGGAGCAGACGTCGCCGAATACCGGAAAAGCAAGATCGCCGAGGCGGAGGCCTTCGCCGCCGAGCTCGGGGGCGAGGCGATCGTGCTCGGCTATTCGGACGGGCTGCTGCCGGATAACGACGAGGCGCGCTTCGCCGTGTGCGATGTCATCCGCCGCGTAAAGCCCGATATTCTCATCACCCACCACGCCCACAGCATGCACAAGGACCACGCGGCGTGCCACCGCATCGTGACGGACGCCTGGTTTTATGCCGCCATCGAGGGCTTTGAGCGCGATCTTCCCCGCCACTTTGCCCGCCATCTGTACTATGCGGAAAACTGGGAGGATGCCGAGGGCTTCCGGCCCTATGTCTATCTCGACGTGTCCGACGGCTTCGCACTCTGGGAAAAGGCCATCGAGCACCACTGGTTCGCCGTACACAGCACGAGCTTTCTCTACAAGGAATACTATTCCCATCTCAAGCGTCTGCGCGGTATCGAGGGGCGGAAGGGGTACTGCGAGTGCTTTATGATCCCCGCCGAGCAGATGCGCATCGTCAAAAAACTGGAGGATGAGTGAATGACCGACATCGGAAAACTGGCCACCGAGCAGCGCAACGCCGCTTCGGAGCAGATCGACCGTCTGCCGACGCTTGATATGGTTCGTCTCATCAATAACGAAGATAAAAAGGTCGCCGGAGCGGTCGAGGCGGTGTGCCCGCAGATCGCCGAAGCCATTGACGGCATCTACGCGCGGATGCAGCGCGGCGGGCGGCTCATCTATACCGGCTGCGGCACATCCGGCCGTCTCGGCGTGCTCGACGCCGCCGAATGCCCCCCAACGTACTCGACCGACCCGGAGCGCGTCCGCGCGGTGATCGCGGGCGGGTACGGCGCGATGTTCGCCGCTGTTGAGGGCGCGGAGGATAACCGCTCTCTCGGCGCAAACGATTTAAAGGCGCTGCATCTGACGGAGGACGACAGCGTTGTCGGCATTGCCGCGAGCGGGCGGACGCCGTATGTGCTCGGCGCGCTTGACTACGCGAAAAGCGTCGGCGCGCTCACGATCGCAGTCACGTGCTGCCCCGGCTGCGAGGCCGAGGCGCATGCCGACATTGCCATCTCTCCCGCGCCGGGGCCGGAGGTCATCACCGGCTCCACGCGCATGAAGAGCGGCACGGCGCAGAAAATGATACTGAACATGCTCTCCACCGGCGTGATGGTGAAGCTCGGCAAGGTCTACGGCAACCTCATGGTGGACGTGAAGGCATCAAACGAAAAGCTGCGCGAGCGGTGTGTGCGCATCGTGCGCCAGGCGACCGGCGCGGAGGACGCCGCGGCGCGCGCGGCGCTTATCGAGACGAACTACGCCTGCAAACCGGCCATCGTCATGCTGCTGCTCGGCGTGGACAAGACCGGGGCGGAAACGCTGCTCACGCGCGCGAACGGCCGTGTCGCCGCGGCGCTGGAGGGCTGAGCATGGCGTTTTTCCATTGCGAGATCGCCTCGGAATCGCTGCGCATGGCGACGGCGGTGGACGTGATATTGCCCGATAAGGGCGAGCTTTCCGAGGTCAAAACACTTTATCTTCTGCATGGCCTGACGGACGACTGCACCGGCTGGACGCGCTATACCGCCGTGGAGCGGTATGCGCGCGAGCGCGGTCTCGCCGTTGTGCTGCCGGAGGTGCAGCGCAGCTTTTATACCGATATGGCATACGGCCTGCCGTATTTCACCTATGTCTCCGAAGAGCTGCCCGCCGTGTGCCGCCGGATGTTCGGCCTTGGCGCGGCGCGGGAGCAGAATTATATTTTCGGCCTTTCCATGGGCGGATACGGCGCAATGAAATGCGCGCTCACTTACCCCGACCGCTACGCGGGCGCGGCGAGCTTTTCGGGCGTCTGTGATCTGCGCCGGACGGTCGAGCGCCGCTCGATCTCCCTGCATGAATCGGAGATCGCTGCCATTTTCGGCGAAGAAAAAGCCGTTCCGCCGAAGGACGATCTCTTCGTCCTGGCGGAACGGCTCTCCGGAGAGGCTCCGGGACTGTATCTGTCCTGTGGTGAGCAGGACGGGCTGTACGCGGCAAACTGCCGCCTGGATGAGCATCTTAAATCGCTCAGCCTTGCGCACCGGTTTGACCATTGGCCGGGCGCGCACACCTGGGACTTTTGGGATACATCGCTGCGCGCGGCGCTCGCGTACTTTTTTGATTAAAGCGTGATCTTCCCCAGCACCGCGCCGTGCCGCGCGCCGGTAGCCCCGGGCGCGTTGCTGCACCGGGCGAAGATCGCCTCGTTCGCGAGCACCGCGAACGCGACCGCTTCCTTGGCGTCGCCGTCAAAGCCGAGATCCTCGTTTGTGAGCACGCGCACATCGGGGAGCGCCGCGGCGATATCCGCCATGAGCGTGCCGTTGCGGCTGCCGCCCCCGCCGACAATGAGCCGCGCGGGGCGCACGGCGCAGAAGTCGCGGATCGCCGCGGCAATCGTCTGCGCGGTGAAGTCCGTGACGGTGGCGAGAATGTCGGCGTCCGAGAGCTTCCGCTCGTTTGCCGCGGCGAAAATGTCGTCCACGAACGCCGCGCCGTAATGCTCGCGGCCCGTCGTTTTCGGCGGGCGGCGGGAGAGATAGGGATCGCGCATGAGCTGCGCGAGCAGCGCTTCGCTCACGCGGCCGGAAGCCGCCATCGCGCCGTTCGCGTCATAGCGCTTTTCGCCGTTTGTGATGCGCGCAATGGCCGCATCGATGAGCATGTTGCCCGGCCCGGTGTCGAACGCCGTCACGTCGGAAAGAGCGCACCCCGCCGGGAGCAGCGTGATGTTCCCGATGCCGCCGATATTCTGGAGCGCCGTGTGTTCGGTCTCGCTGCGGTAGAGCAGAAACTCCGTATATGGCACGAGCGGCGCGCCGAGCCCGCCCGCGGCCACATCGCGCACGCGGAAATTGCCCACGACCGGGCAGCCGAAGCGCTCGGCAAGCACCGCCTCCTCGCCGAGCTGGAACGTGCTTGCGAAGGTGCGCGAGAGGTATTCTTCTTTTTCCGGAATGTGCCAGAACGTCTGGCCGTGGCTGCCGATGAGATCGATGTCGGAGAGCTTTGTGCCGGTCTGCGCGCAGAGCGCCTCGCCCGCCTCGCAGAAAAGCTCGCCGAGCAGGAAATTCATCCGGCAGAAGTCCGCTGCCGAGGCCGGACCGCCTCCGGCAAGACGCAGGATCTCCGCGCGCACTTCGTCCGAAAACGGCACGAAGCGGAAGCCGAGCTGCTCTGCGCGCGTTTGCGTGCCAAAGCCCGTGATGCGAACGAGTGCGGCGTCCACGCCGTCCGCCGATGTGCCGGACATGAACCCGATCACGAGCCGCGACGGCTTTTCCCACAGCGTTTTCAGGGGATGTTCCATACTAGTGAAGCCTCCCGTTTTTCTTACATACTGTGAAAAGTTTACTTCCTGTCCGCCGCTTTGTAAAGGGGTGTTTTTATGATCCGATTCGGCATTGACAGCGCGGAGCTTGCCGCGCATATCCCCGGCCGTGCCGCGCTCGTCACCGCGCCCTCCGGCCGCAGCGCCGATAACCGCAGCAGCATCGATGTTTTGAAGGAGGTCTGCGATCTCCGGCTCCTGCTCGCGCCGGAGCACGGCGTCCGCGGCGACAAGGCCGCGGGCGAGGTGTTCTCTGACAGCGTCGACGCGCCCTCCGGCCTGCGCGTAAAGAGCCTGTACCGCCCCGGCTCCAAGCGCCTGACGCGCGAAACGGCTTCGGAATTTGATACGCTCGTCTACGATATTCAGGACGTCGGCTGCCGGTACTATACATTCATTTCCACGCTCAAAAATCTGCTGTTCGACTGCGCGGAATACGGCAAGCGCCTCGTTGTGCTCGACCGTCCCGACCCGCTGGGCCGCACTGCCGAGGGCGTCGTGCTCGAGAAGGGCATGGAGAGCTTCGTCGGCTGCCATACGATCCCGCCGCGCTACGGCATGACCTGCGGCGAGTTTGCCCGCATGGTGAATGCGGAGGAGCATATCGGCTGCGCGCTGGACATTGTGCGCTGCGAGGGGTATGATCCCCGTGTGAGCTTCCCCGGCTGGGGGCGGCCGTGGGTCATGCCGAGCCTTGCGATGCCGCGGTATGAAACGGCGCTGCTGTATCCCGGCACCTGCCTTCTGGAGGGAACGAACCTCTCCGAAGGGCGCGGCACGGCGGACCCGTTCGCGCTGCTCGGCGCGCCGTTTATCGACGCGGAAGCCCTCTGCCGGGAGCTTGACGCTCTCGCGCTGCCGGGGCTGGCCGTGACGCCGGCGTACTTCACGCCCACAGCCTCCAAGCACGCCGGGACGCTCTGCGGCGGCGTGCACCTGCACGTGATGCACGCCGCGGCGCTCCGCCCGACGGAGCTCGGTCTCCGGCTGCTCGCGCTCGTGCGGGACATGTACCCCAAAGACTTCGCCCTTCTCCCGCCCGTCCGGGCGGACGGACGGCCCTTCATCTCGCTGCTCGCCGGGCATCGGGAACTCGAGCGCCCCGGCTGGGACGCCGAGACGCTCATCGCGCGCGCCCGGCGTGAGTGCGCGGCATTCGCCGAGCGGCGGAGACCCTACCTTCTCTACGAATAAGGAGAAAAATTTATGGACATTCGGGAAAAAATCGGACAGCGGCTGGTGTTCGGCTTCCCCGGGACAACGATCCCGGCGGAGTTTGCCGCGCTGGTGCGCGAATATAAGATCGGAAACGTCATTCTCTTCCGGTACAACATCGAAAGCCTGCCGCAGCTCACGCGGCTGTGTGCGGACATTCAGAAGCTCGTCCGCGGCGCGACCGGACACGATGCCTTTATCACCATCGACCAGGAGGGCGGCATGGTGACGCGCCTCCCGTGGGACGCGGTGAACGTTCCCGGCAGCATGGCGCTTGCCGCGACCGGAAAGCCGGAAAATGCCGTTCTCGCTGCGGAGATCACGGCGCGGCAGCTGCGCGGCGTCGGCGTGAATTTCAATCTCGCGCCCGATCTCGACGTAAACTCCAACCCCATGAACCCCGTGATCGGCGTGCGCAGCTTCGGCGACGATCCGCAGAGCGTCGCGCTCTTCGGCACAAAAGCCGTGGAGGGCTATAAAAACGGCGGCATGCTCTGCTGCGGCAAGCATTTCCCCGGCCACGGCGACACCGCCGTGGATTCCCACATCGGGCTTCCGCGCATCGAGAAAACGATGGACGAGCTTGAAGCGTGCGAGCTTATTTCGTTCCGCGCGGCGATCAAGGCGGGCATTCCCGCCATAATGAGCAGCCATATCCTCTTCCCGAACATTGAGCCAAATGGCGTTCCGGCCACAATGTCGCGCACGATCATGCACGGCCTTCTGCGCGAAACGCTGGGCTTTGACGGGCTTATTCTCAGCGACTGCATGGTAATGGACGCTATCCGGCGGCATTACGGCACGGCGCACGGCGTCGTGGAGGCGATGCGCGCGGGCGTGGACATGGTATTCGTTTCGAGCAATGCCGATCTCCAGCGCGAGAGCGCTGCCGCGGCGCTCGCCGCCGCCGAGAGCGGCTCGATCGACGCGCGGGAGCTGGACGAGTCCGTGGAGCGCATTCTCCGCGCCAAGAAGCGGTGGATACATCCCGCCGAGCCGGAGAGCGCCGGCCGTGCCGAGGACTTCGCCGCTGCCGCGCGCATGGCGCGCGAGGCGGTCACTGCGGTGCGCGGCAAGGCGTGCCGGGCAAGCGAAAAGACGTTTTTCTGTGGCTGCGCCGATTACCGCATGACGCAGGCCTCAAACGCCGACCCGGAGGCAAAAGCGTTCCCGGAGTATATGGGCGCGCGTTTCGGAGCGAAATTCGCCGTCTGCTCCAAGGATCCGGATGAGAAGGAGATCGCGGAGCTTGTCAAATGCGCGGACGGAGCGGGAAATATCATCTTTTCCTCCTGCAACGCGCACCTCTTCCGCGGTCAGCTCGCTCTCGCGGCGGCGCTCGCCGAAAAGGGCGTGCCGATGACCGTGGCGGCGCTTCGCAACCCTTACGATCTTCCGCTCATGCCCGAAAATGCGGCGCTGTTCGCGGCATTCGATTATTCAAGAGATTCTCTCGCCGCGCTCGCGGACGTATTCTCCGGCGGAGCCTGCTGCGGCGTGATGCCCGCGGCGCTGTGAGGTGAGAGATATGTTTGTTGTCGGTATTGACGGCGGCGGGACAAAGACCCGCGTGGCCGTCTGCGCGTCGGACGGGACACTGCTCCATAGAGAAACGCTCGGCGCTTTCAACCTTTCCGCCATCGGCGAGGACGGCTTCCGCCGCCGCGTGGGGGAGATCCTCACGCTCTGCGGCGATATGCGCGCATGCGGCGCGCTGTGCGTCGGCGGCGCGGGAGCGTCCGGCGCGGCGATGGGGGAAATACTGCGCGCGGAGCTTGCTGCGCACGGCTTTGCCGGAAAGCTCCTTCTCTGCGGCGACCATGAGATCGCGCTCGCAGGCGCGATGCAGACGCCGGGGTGCGTCCTCATCGCGGGAACGGGCTCGATCTGTTACGGCAAAAACGCCACCGGAGAGAATTTTCGCTGCGGCGGCGGCGGGCACATCATCGACGATCCCGGCAGCGGCTACGCGCTCGGCCGGGACGCGCTTGCCGCAGCGCTCCAGACCGAGGACGGCCGTCTTTCGGAAAATGCGCTCCACGGCGCGGTGATGGACACTGTCGGCGGCAGCGGCATTCAGGGCATATTTGATTTTGTCTATTTCTCCCGCCGCGGCAAGGGCGACATCGCCGCGCTCGCGCCGCTCGTGCTGCGATGCGCGGCGCAGGGGGACGCGGTCAGCCTTGATATTCTCCGCCGCGGCGCCGCCGAGCTTGCCCGCCTCGTCTCGGCGGTCATGGGCAAACTCGGTCTTGAAAACGGCTCGCCGTGCGCTCTCGCGGGCGGGCTGCTCGCGGAGGACAACGTGTACCGCCGCGCGGTGTGCGCGGCGCTCGCACCGTTCTGCCGTCCGGCGGCCCCGGAGCACGACGCGCTCTTCGGCGCAGTGCAGCTCGCGCTCGCCGCGATACAGTGAACAGAAAAACCCGGCTCTTCGGAAACAATCGGAAGAGCCGGGTTTTCTATATGCGGTTTCAGTACAGCGTCTCGGGGTACATACCCTCGGCGGTGAGCTTGCGGAGCATGGCGGCGGTCGTGGCGCGGTCCTCGTGGTACGTCATGCCGAACCACGCTTCCTCGGTCGTGTAGGCGTCAACGTGCATCGACCCTTCGCGAAGCATGTCGCCGACCATCGTCGGCAGCAGGCACTCGCTCTTGAGTTCCTTGCCTGCCTCGGAGCGGAGGAACGTATGGAAGTAGGTCTCCATCTCGTCGAGCGCCCACGGCGTGAAGCCCCAGAAATTCATCGATACCGGGCTTTCGCCGTCGAGCACGGTGCCCTCCTCAGAATCGTTGAACGAGCGGATGGAGCCGTCCGGCGCCTTGCCGATCTTGAACGTCTCTTTTACGGCGGTCATCTCGCCGCCGTCGATGCGGCATACGCCGCGCGTCACGGTGCCGAAATCGCTCACGGTGTTGCGCAGCTTGTAGGCGACCATGCAGCCGCGGCCCGTTTCCGGGAGCTTTTCAAGCGCTTCGTACATCAGCGTGAAGGCGCCGGGGCCGTAGTAATCGTCGGCGTTCACCACGGCAAACTTGCCGGTGATCACGTCCTTGCCGCTGAGTACGGCGGGGACGGTGCCATAAGGCTTCGTGCGGCCTTCCGGAACGGCGAACCAATCCGGCAGCGCGTCAAAGCTCTGGAAGGCGTAATCCACGTGCGCCTTTCCTTCGAGCCGCTCGCCGCACACGGCGCGGAAGTCCTCCAGCATCTGCGGCTGGAGAATGATGACGAACCGGTCAAACCCGGCGCGCTGCGCGTCGTGAATGGTGTACTCCATGAGGATCTCTCCGCCGGGGCCGACCTTTTCGATCTGCTTCGCCCCGCCGTAGCGCGAGGCGAGCCCCGCGGCCATGATAACGAGTGTTGCGGACATGAAAGTTCTCCTTTCGCTGCAAAAACGGATGAGGATATCAATAAGCGCTTATTTCAAGACTTGCGTCGTCCTGACCTTTTTCGATGGACCGGATCTCGGCGTAATACCCGTAATCGTCGTTCACGCGGACGTATACGCGCTCGCCGGCCTTGTGGCCGATCACCGCCGCGCCGAGCGGGGACTCCTTGCTGATGAGCCCTTCGAGAGCGTTCTGCCGGAGCGTCGTCACGAACCGGACGGTCATCTCCTCGTCGTCATCCTCGAGATACAGCACGACGCGGTCAAAGAGACCGACCTCGTCGGCGCCGGACTTCGCGTCGATCACAACGGCGGAGGCGAGCATCTGCTTGAGATAGCGGATGCGGCTCATATTCTTGCGCTGCTCGGCCTTGGCAGCCTTGTACTCAAAATTTTCGCTCAGATCGCCGAACGAGCGGGCGACCTTCACGTCCTCGAGGATCTTCGGCATGAGCACTTCCTCGCGCTCGCGGAGCTCCTCGCGCATTTTCTGCATATCAACGGCAGTCAGTTCGTCATGCATGGTGTTTATTTGGCCTTCTTTCCGTTAAAGCACCGCCAGATGCTATCCTTCGTGGGGAAGAGGAACGGCGTGGTGTCCTTGTAGGCGTTGTACCCGCGCATGAGCACGGGGAAAACGTTGATGTCCTCATACATTGCCAGCAGCAGACCGCACAGGCTGAAAATGGTGGCGTACCACGGATCAAAGTTCGCCGCCGGGATGAGCAGCAGACAGAAAAAGAGCATCGCCCAGACGCTCGGGTGGCGGCAGAGCGCGTAGGCTCCCGTCGTCACGAGATCCTTTTCCCACCAGCGTTTTTTGGGGTCCTTGCGCTTCCAGTTCGTGCGTCCGCCGGTGATGAAGGTGAGATATATGAGCAGCGCGAAAAAGCCGAGCGCCAGTATACCGGCGATGATGCGTACCGCTGCGGGCAGGGAATTGGCCTCCGAAAGGCCGGGCAGGACGGTGCTGAAAAACGCGAGACCGATCAGACCGGCGCCGACGGTGTGGAGCGACTGCATGCGGTCGTTGTTGTGTGAGGTGTTGTTGAGATCGTAGAGAATGATGCTGACATAGCCCAGCACGCCGCAGACGAGCGGGCTCAAACCGTCAAAGAGCATAGGGGGTTCTCCTTTTCTATCAAGGCGGATTTATCCCTATTACTATACCATATTCTGCCGGAGAAAAGCAATACGGATTAGAGTATCTCGTCCGGCACGCTGCGGGCGAGAGCGCGGTTGGTGTAGCGCGGATCGTCCGTCACCTCGCGGTACACATGCAGCCAGTCCGGGAGCGGCAGCGGCTCATCCTCGCTTTGCAGCTCGCATTCGCAGAAGGCGCGGTCGCGCCAGAAGGGGAAAACATCGATCTCCAGCGTGTGCCCTTCAAAGGGCACAAGATAGCGCGTCTTTTCGATCGTGCGCAGCGCCTCGTCACGCTCGGAGAGGAGCGCTTCAAACTCCGCGGCGGTGATCTCGTGCTCGCGCTCAATGCGCGTTACGGCGGTGACGCGCGTCTTTTCGGTATAGTAATACCGCGTTTCATCGCCGCAGCGGGCGCGGCGGATGCGGCGGCCCGCGCCGGAGGTCACGGCGCGGAGATAGACCTGCGCAATGGCAAGACGCTTCACGCTCTTTTCCCCGAGCAGCGCCGCGTCCGGCAGCGCAATGAGAAATTTCCGCTCGATCTCAAGCGGGAGGCCGGCTTCACTCATAAATAAATTCCTTTCCGAAACGAAAAGCCTCCCTCTGACGAGGGAGGTAAATCATGCTACAGGCAAAAGAGGGGGGGGGAGAGACGTCCTGCGCGGAGGTTTACGGTTTTTCGCTCTCTTTCCGTCAGCGGTTTTACTCTGGGCGGAGCAGAGCCCCGCCCCTGCGGGCGCAATTCGGCCCTTTTGCAGAGGCGGGGCTCTGCCCCGCCCGACGGAGGTTTTCCCCTCGTCAAAAGGAGCTTTTTTAGTATATCACAGCTTCTGCTGAAGATTCATCAGCATCTCGGAAAGCGCGCCGCAGGTCGCGGTCTCGTGTGCGCCGATGGTGCCGTCACCGTGCGCGGCGATTGTGCCGGACTGCACGGCCCAGAGCATCGCCTGCTGCGCCCACGGGCTGACGGAGCTGCCGTCGCTCCATGCGGCGAGATCGCCCGCGGCGGAGGTGTCCGCGCCGCGCAGCGCCGCGTAGCGGCAGAGGATCACGGCGGTCTGCTCGCGGGTGACCGGCTCGTCGGGACGGAACGTGCCGTCACCGTAGCCGACGATCAGCCCGCTCTGCGCTGCCCAGCGGATGGCCTGCGCCGCGTCGGTGTCGGCGGGGAGATCGGAGAAGTACACGTCGCCCTCGGCGGCGGGGCGGTCAAAGAGCGTCCAGAGCGTCTGCGCAAGCAGCACGCGGGTGGCGGGCGCTCCGCTCTCGGCATCGCGCAGCGGCGCCGGCGTGGCGCTGCCGGGCATGGTCTCGGAAACGGCAGGCGGTTCCGGCGTGGGGAGCGTGGCCTCCGGCGTCACGGAAACGGCGGTCTCGACGACGGCGGGCATTTCAACAACGGCGACGGTCTCCGCGGCCGGCGCCGTGGTCTCGGCGCAGGCGCGGAAGGGCGCGGCGGAAAGCGCGCTGCTCTCGCCGGTAAGATTCACCGGCACAAAGCTGCACACGGTGCTTCCCTCGCTCGAAGGGGTATAAGTGAATGTGATGGTGTAAGGGTTATACTCATCGCCGGTCAGGTGCTCACTGCTGCCGTACCAGACGAAATCGGAAACGGGGAACTCCTCGCCCGTCAGCTCGGAGCGGACGGCAAGCCCAGCGTCCTCGCTGCGCATCCCTGCCGCGACGGAGAGCGCCTCGGCATACTGCACGCGAAATTCGTACGTTACGCCCTCGCGCAGCGCTTCGCCGTCCGGCACGCGGTGGAGCGTCCCGGCCTCAAAGCAGTCGCGCTTGTGGACGAGCGGGCCGGTCTGATATGTTGTATCGCCGCGGAGAAAGTCGCTCACGGCGAGCAGCGAATGGGAGAGAGACCCGGCGGAGAGAGCGGAAATATCGTTCGTCACGCCGATCAGGTTCGCGCTGCCCTGTCCGGCGAGAAGCGTGCTGTCAGCGAGCGTCGCAGCGCCGTTTCCGTCGGGCATGGCGGAAAGGTTTTCCCACGCGCCGATGGCGGCGGTGCCGTTTTCGGCGTGGGCGAGCGCCATGGTAAGTCCGTCGGCGGCAAGCGCGCGGGCGCTTTTGCCGTTGAAGCGGATGCGGTAGTACGGATTATCGTCCTTCACGGCATACCACACGCCCTGATCCTGCCAGACGTAGTGGAGCACCGCCTCCACGCCGCCGGACGCGGCGGCGTTGGTGTACCCGGCGAGATAGACCGAGATCGTCGTGGTCTGCCCCTGCGGCAGCGCCACGGCGTAGCTGCGGTAGGGGAGGATCTCCACGTCGTAGGAGGCAAGACGGTTGGCGTCGGTATACGGCTCCGCGCCCATCTGCGCGGAAATGTCCTTGCCGAAATAATTGCAGTTGAGCCCTTCGCCGGTGTAGTTCAGTCCGACGGTGAACGTGAACATCTCGGCCAGACGCTTCGCGGCGTTCGTCACGCCATCGCCGTCCGTCTCCGAGGCATTCTCGCCGAAGGAGTCCCGGTCTGCGGCGTAAAGCGCCAGAACGTCCCGGAAGGTGAGCGTTTCCACGGTAAGACCGTCCGTGCCGGCGGCAAGCGCGTTTCCGCTCAGCAGCGCAATAAGCAGCAGTGCGATGACTGCTGCGGAAAAGACACGATATACGGCGGATCGGCGTGAGGCTCTCATGGCAGACTCCCTCGGTTAAAGTCGGAATTGGTTGCGTGCTTTACATAACCTGTCTGTAAATTAACATAATGCCCGGAGGAAATCGTTAAGAAGAAGAAACAAATTCCGCCGCGTTCCGTTACCAAAATGACGCTTTTCCAGCTTTTTCCGAAGGAAATCAAGATATTGATGCGCAAATCCCGGGAGAACACCGCATATAGTGTTACAAAACGGCGCAGAGATTTAAGAAATATGTCAATCTCTGCGCCGTCGGCTTTATAAAATTATGTCGCCCGAATTACGGGAAATTATTCCTCACCGTCAAGATAGAGGCACGCCGCGAGCGCGGCGTTCGCCCCGTCCGAAACGGCGGTGGCGAGCTGTCGGACGCGCTTGCCGCGGCAGTCCCCGGCGACGAAAATGCCCCGGACGGGCGTTTCGCCGGTCTCCGGCACGGCGGCGTAGCCCTGCGCGGTGAGCGGCACGAGCGCGGCGAAGCGCTCAAGCTCCGGCTGCTGCCCGACGGAGACAAAAAGACAATCCACGCCAAGCTCGGTCTCTTCGCCGGTCGCGGTATTTTTCAGCCGCAGCGCGCGGAGAGAGTCGTCCTCCGTGAGAAATCCGGCGATCTCCATCGGCGTGAGGACTGTAACGTTTTTTCGCGCGAAGAGGCGCGCCTGCTTCTCGGCGTCGCCGCGGAAGGCGTCGCGCCGGTGGATGAGATACACGGTCTGGCATATATCGGAAAGAAGCAGCGCCTCCTGCAGCGCGCTGTCCCCGCCGCCGACAACGGCGGTGACACCGTTTTTATAAAATCCGCCGTCGCACACCGCGCAGTACGAAACGCCGTGGCCGAGAAGCTCCTCCTCATCCGGCAGACCGAGATGGCGGTGCTTTGCGCCCGTGGCGAGGATCACGGCGCGGCTTTCGTATACGCCGTCCTCGGTGCGCACGGTGAAATTCTCCCCGGTGCGCTCCACGGACAAAACCTCGCCGACGTCGGTCTCGGCGTCAAGCGCGAGCATCTGCTCGAGCATCCGCTCGGCGAGCTCCGCGCCGCCGACGGAGGCGACGCCGGGATAATTCTCCACGCGCGGCGCGTAGGCGATCTGGCCGCCGTAGCCCTCACGTTCGAGCAGAAGGACACTTTTCCCGCTGCGGCGGGCGTAAATGGCGGCGGTCATTCCCGCCGGGCCGCCTCCGGCAATGATGATGTCGTACATGTTTCGCTCACTTTCCGAGGGGAAAACCCCTCAGTCGCGGCGCTTTGCACCGCGACAGCTCCCCTGTTAGGGGAGCCAAGTTAGAATTCCGATAACCTGCCTGCCTCCCCTAACAGGGGAGGTGGCTTTTGCCGCAGGCAAAAGACGGAGAGGTTTTCTTCCGCTTTATCGCAAACGAAGCCCGCCGGAGCGGGCTTCGTTTCTATTTTGTGCGGGAAAAAGCGGCTTATTCCGCCTTCTGCGCGGTCTCGGCGAGGAGCTTTTTGATCTCGGCCACGCCGTAGTATTTCTCAAAATGCACACCGTCGGAGAGCACGAGCGTCGGCGCGCCCTTGATGCCGTATTCGCGGCAGAGCTCGGGGTGTTCCTCGGCGGTCAGATTCTCGTAGGCAAATCCGGCTTTGTCGAGCATTTTCTCGGCCACGCGGCAGTTCGGGCAGGTCGTGCGGGTGAAGAGCTGCGCGGTATGCGCCGCGGAAACGGTGCCGACCTCTTCGGGCTGCATGCCGTGGGCGACGGTGCCGTCGCCGCAGCAGGCCTCGTGGCGGTGGATGCCGCCGGTGAAGTGGCTGTGGCCGATGTTGTACTCCTTGCGGTCCTTGAACTCCTGCACCTTGCCGTCGTTCCAGTTCTGCACGGGACGGTAGTAGCCGGTGATGCGGCTCCAGACCTCGGTGTCCTTGCCGCACTTGGGGCAGGTGAAGTGCTCGCCAGTAATGTAGCCGTGGTCGTGGCAGACGGAGTACGTCGGGCTCATCGTGTAGTACGGCAGCTTGTAGTTCTCGGCGATCTTGCGCACGAGATCGGCGGCGGCGCGCCAGTCGGGCAGCTTTTCGCCGAGGAAGGCGTGGAACACCGTGCCGGAGGTGTACAGCGTCTGGAGATCGTCCTGAATATCCAGCGCGGAGAAAATGTCCTCCGTGTAGCCCACGGGCAGGTGGGAGCTGTTGGTGTAGTACGGGGTGCCGTTCATGTTGGCGGTGATGATCTCGGGGTAGCGGTTGCGGTCGTGCTTGGCGAGACGGTAGGACGTGCTCTCCGCCGGGGTCGCTTCCAGGTTGTAGAGATCGCCGTACTTTTCCTGATAGTCGCTCAGACGCTCGCGCATGTGGTTGAGAACGGCCTTGGTGAACTCCTGCGCCTCGGGATCGGTGAGGTCCTTGTGCAGCCAGCGGGCGTTGAGGCACGCCTCGTTCATGCCGACGAGACCGATCGTGGAGAAGTGGTTCTCAAAGGTGCCGAGATAGTACTTCGTGTAGGGATAAAGCCCGGCGTCGAGGAGCTTGGTGATAACGGTGCGCTTGGTCTTGAGCGAGCGGGCCGCGATGTCCATCATGCGGTCGAGCCGCTGGTAGAACTCGTCCTCGGTCTTGGAGAGATAGGCGATGCGCGGCATATTGATCGTCACGACGCCGACCGAGCCGGTGCTCTCGCCGGAGCCGAAGAAGCCGCCGGATTTCTTGCGCAGCTCGCGCAGGTCCAGACGCAGACGGCAGCACATCGAGCGCACGTCGCTCGGCTCCATGTCGGAGTTGATGTAGTTGGAGAAGTACGGCGTGCCGTACTTGGCGGTCATCTCGAAGAGAAGACGGTTGTTCTCTGTCTCGCTCCAGTCAAAATCCTTGGTGATGGAGTAGGTCGGGATCGGGTACTGGAAGCCGCGGCCGTTGGCGTCGCCCTCGGTCATGATCTCGATGAACGCCTTGTTCACCATGTCCATTTCCTTCTGGCAGTCGCCGTAGGTGAAGTTCTGCTCCTTGCCGCCGACGATCGCGGGCAGATCGCGCAGGTCGGCCGGAACGGTCCAGTCGAGCGTGATGTTGGAGAACGGCGCCTGCGTGCCCCAGCGGGACGGCGTGTTCACGCCGAAGATGAACGACTGGATGCACTGCTTGACTTCCTTCTGAGAGAGCTTGTCCACGCGCACGAACGGCGCGAGATAGGTGTCGAACGAGGAGAACGCCTGCGCGCCCGCCCATTCGTTCTGCATGATGCCGAGGAAGTTGACCATCTGGTTGCACAGCGTGCTCAGATGGCTGGCCGGAGTGGAGTTGATCTTGCCCGGAATGCCGAGACCCTGCTGGATGAGCTGCTTCAGACTCCAGCCGGCGCAGTAGCCGGTGAGCATGCTCAGATCGTGCAGATGCAGATCGCCGTTGCGGTGGGCGTTGGCGATCTCTTCGTCGTACACCTCACTCAGCCAGTAGTTGGCGGTGATCGCGCCGGAGTTCGAGAGAATGAGACCGCCGACGGAGTAGGTGACGGTGGAGTTTTCCTTCACACGCCAGTCGTTGATCTTGAGATAGTTATCAACGGTCTTCTTATAGTCGAGCACCGTGTCGCTCACGGCGCGGAGATTCTCGTGCTGCTTGCGGTAGAGGATGTACGCCTTGGCAACGTTCTCGTAGCCGCCGCGGGAGAGGACGCTCTCAACGCTGTCCTGGATATCCTCGATGTGGATGAGCTCGTCGGTGATCTTCGGCTGGAAATCCGCCGTGACCATAACGGCCAGAAAATCGATGACGCTCTGGTTATAATTGGTTTCGGTGGCGTCAAACGCCTTTTTCATCGCGTTGGCGATCTTGCTGATCTCAAAGTCAACGATCCTGCCGTCGCGCTTCACAACCCGGTACATAGTATTCCTCCATATATTTCTATAATTTTAATCAAAGTAACGCGCGCCGCATGTCCTGTCTGCCGCGCTCCATTATCATATCATCGAGTCTTGACGATGTCAATATATAGTGTCTGATTTTCATTATTTGTTTCTTTTACCACTAAATATAGTGCTGCCGCCCCGAAAACGGCGGGGCGGCGGCATATATTGCGGAGACGGGGATCAGTCCATGCCGCGGATCTCGGCCTTCGGTATGGCGGGCAGCAGTATCGCCCGGAACGACTCCATCTCCTCGCGCGTGAAGGCGGCGCAGCCGCCGGAGATCACGTCGCCGGAATCCTTGAATGCCTGAAGGAAATACTTCTCGTTCCCCGGCAGCCACGCGGCGATATCGGCAAAATCCTCCGCCGAGTGCAGGCCGCGCACGACCGTTGTGCGGAATTCAAAATCGGTATCGCCGTCCATGAGCATCCGGGCGCACTCCTCCACGGCGGCCAGGCCGGGACGCAGCGTGCCGGTAACGGCGGAATAGTTCTCCCGTCCGGCTTTGATGTCCATGGCGACATAGTCGGCGAGCTTTTCGTTCAAAATGGCGCGGAGCATGGTGGGGTTCGTGCCGTTCGTATCGAGCTTCACGGCAAAACCGAGAGCTTTGATCTTCCGCAGAAACTCCGGCAGATCGCGCTGCAGCGTCGGCTCGCCGCCGGTGACGGCAACGCCGTCGAGCAGCCCCTTCCGGTGGGCGAGGAACGAGAAGATCTCCTCCTCCGGGATCACCGGCTGGCTCTCGGGCTCGAGCACGAGCGAGGCGTTGTGGCAGAAGGGGCAGCGCCACGGGCAGTGCGCGGTGAACACCGTGCAGGCGGTATGACCCGGATAGTCGAGCAGCGTTAATTTCTGCAAACCGTGAATGACCATATCTTGCCCTCCTTTTGCCGAACGATACAATATCATGTATGAGCCCGGATTGCAATTGGCAAATACGGCGAAAAAATGCGCCGCGCCGCGCTTGACAGAAAGCGCGCGCCTTTTTATACTCAAAGAGAACAAAACGGGCGAAATGGAGAAGAATTATGAGTGCGTTTTTTCTGACCGGCGCGGTGCAGACCGGCAAAAGCACGGCCATCCGCCGCTTTTTCTGTGCAAATTCTGCGCTCCGGCGGGGCGGTTTTCTCACCGTGAGCATCCCGACGGGGGCCGGATTTGACGTTTTCATCGTCCCGCCCGTGTGGACGGAGTGCGATCTCACGCCGGACGCTCTCGTCGGGCGGCGCGGCGGCGCTTACGAAAAGCACCCGGAGCATTTTGACGGCCGCGGCTGCGCGCTGCTCGCGGAGCGGGAATGCGACGTTATCCTCATGGACGAGCTCGGACGCATGGAGCTGGACGCGCACGCATTCCGCGCCGCGGTGCTCGCGGCGATACATTCCGGCACACCGGTGCTCGGCGTCATCAAGCCGGAGCATAATGCGTTTCTGGACGAGATGCGCGCGCAGAACGGCGTGGAGCTTTTCCCTCTTACGATAGAAAACCGCGAGGAAGCCCCCGCGGCGATCGCGGCGTGGTATTCGCGTGCTTCGCGCGAAAAGCGGGCATAATGCGGCAGGGGGGATGAGCTTGGAGAAAAAGCATACGCTGTGGGACGGCCTCTGCCGGATCGTGCAGAGCGTCTTTCTTGCCGCGGAGATCACGGTTCTCGCCGACCTGCTGTTCGCCGCGGGGGAGAAGCCTCTGCCGCGCGCGGCGTTCTGGGGACTGTTTCTTGCCGCGGCGGCGGCGCTTTCGCTCTGGCGGGGGTTCACGCGAAAGGGGCGGCGCATTGTATTCCTTTCCATAGCGGGCGCGGCCGTCCTCTCGGCGCTCGCGCTCTTCGCCGCGTGGAGTGCCGCGGCGCCGAAAACGGCGTACGAAGCGCCGGAGACGGAGCCGAAAGCGATCTTTTCCGAAAAGCGCGTGCTCGCCGTCGTGCCGCACGAGGACGACGATCTCAATCTCCTGAGCGGAGTGACGGGGCAGTTCACCGACGCCGGAAGCGAGGTGTACGTTGTGTTCGTCTCGACCGGCGACGCCGCCGGACTGGGGGAGAAGCGCGTATACGAGGCGATCAACGCGCTCTCGCTCGACGGCGTGCCGGAGGAGAATATCATCTTTCTCGGCTACGGCGACAGCATCCCGGACGACGGGATACACATTTATAATGCAGCGCCAAACGCCGTGACGCCGTCGCTGAGCGGGCGGACGGAGACGCACGCCGCGCCGAACCACAAAGCGTACCGCGAAGGGACGCCGTATACGCGCGAAAACCTGCTCGGCGATCTGCGCAGCGTGATCGAGGAGATCCGCGCCGACGTGATCTTCTGCGTGGATTATGATGAGAACATCGACCATCGCGCGGTGACGATGCTTTTCGATGAAGCGCTCGGCGAAATACTGACCGCTGCGCCGGACTACGACCCGCTCGTGCTCAAGGGCTTTACCTACTCCACGGCATTCCACGCCCCGGCGGACTTTTACGATTCCGTAAATCTGCTCTCCACGGTAAACCCTGACGGGGAACGCATGGAAAACGGCGTGTACCGCTGGGACGCGCGCGTGCGCCTGCCGATGGACGGCCGCGCTCTTTCGCACTCGATCACGGAATGCCGGAGCTTTGCCGTTTCAAGAGAATACGAAAGCCAGATGCTCTGGCGCATTGCGCCGCGCATCATCAACGGCGATAAGGTGTTCTGGCAGCGATGCACCGGCTCGCTTCTGTACGGCGCGGCGGTGCGTGTGTCGTCCGGCAGCGGCGCGGAGCTTACGGACTTTCGGCTGCTCCACTCGGAGGACCTTGCCGGAAGAGAGCTGCCGTACAGCGCCGTGTGGACGCCGGAGAACGGCGACACCGCGCGCGAAGCGGAATTTTCGTTTCCCGCCGCGGACGTGGCGGAGGTGCGGCTCTACGATAACCCCTCGCCGGAGGATAACGTCCTCGCCGCGGAGATCGTGTTCCCGAGTGGGAACCGGTACGCCGTCGGAGCGCTCGACCCCGCCGGTACGTTGGTGCCGGTGGACGAGCCGGACTGCGAAGGCTTCACCGTCCGGCTGCTGGAGACGGAGGGCGAGCACGCGGGACTTACCGAAGCGGAGGCGTATTCCGGCGCGCACGATGTAATGCCGCCGCTTATAAAGCTCACAGACGGGGACGGAAATTTCGTCTACGACTACCGGCTCTCCCGCGGGGAGACGGAGGCGGTGCTCTCGCTCTACGCCCTGAGCGCGAGCGATGATTTGACCGGCTATACCGTGACCTGCGAGGGCGAGGGCTGCGCCGCGGCGGTCCGGGACGGCGCGCTTTCCGTGACCTGCCCGCGCGGAAAGAGCTGTACCGTCACGGTGACGGACGAAACGGGTACGCTTTCGGACAGCGTATACGTTGCGCACGAGACCGCCTCCATTCGCTTTGTCAACGCGATAGAGAGCTATTGCGCGAACGGCATCCCCCAAACAAACCTCTATTCCCTCGCCGTGCATTACTACAAACACTTCATCCTCGGCTGGGAATAAAAAATCTCCCGGCGGACAAATTCGTCCGCCGGGAGCTTCTGCATTATACGGAGTGGGGCTTGTTTGATTCAGTAGAACGTCGCAACTTCCTGCTCCGGCACGTCGCACGGCTCGATGGACACCATGTGCAGCACCGGGCCGGGGCCTTCGTACACGTCCGGCAGAGTGCGGATGTCGATGCGGGCGGTGAGCTTGTACCAGGCAAGGTTTTTGAGCTCACCCGTATCCGCGGCTTCCGCGGCGAGCGGGATGAAGCGGATATCGTTCGCGCAGCAGGTCATCACGTCGCGCCCGAAGTAGAAGTATCCCTTTTTCAGACTGCGGGATTTCGTGATCGCCTTGCCCTTGAGAGAGACGGTCTTGTTCCGGTATTTCTCCGGCTGGTCCATGATATCCTGCAGAAAAATCGCATAGTCCGCGTCGCCGATCTCGCAGACGGGGGCGTTGAGATCGTAGGGGAGGGGGAGCTCAATGTCGTCGTAGCTGATCTTGCCGTCCGGCGTTTCAAAGGCAATATCGCACCGGCGGTTGATGGCGCGGATGATCTTGTGCGCCTGCATTTTGAGATCCTCGTCGCCCTCGGGGAAGCGGTTGAGCACCGCCAGCTCGCAGCTCTGGAGCTTGTCTACCATGAGCTGGCGCATGTTGTTATTGTAGTTGAGGAACGTGCGCGCGTCGATGAACAGAAATTCCTGCGCCACGATCCACTCCTTCGGCATGTTCGTGTAGAGCGTGTCGAGCGTCCACATGCCGTTGTACTCCACCATGACGTAGGAGCAGCGGTGCTTTTTCAAAAGCGCCGCGAGATTTTCGGTCGTAAGATCGCTCTCACTCTCGATCGTCTCGGTGAACACGGTCGGCGCGGCGAACGCTGAGGGATCGTATTCCTCTACGCCCTCCTCGCACACGAGAAGGAGGATGCGGTCGCCGTTATTAAAGCTCGCGTCCTCGAGTGTCTGCTGGGCGAACTTCGTCTTGCCGGACTCCAGAAAGCCGGTGAAGAGATATACGGGGACTTGTTTTGCCATGGCTTATTCTCCCTTTCAGCGGAAGAGCTCGGCGACGGCGTCCTCGTGCAGCTCGTGACCGATGACGCACAGCCGCCCCGTCACACCGGCGCTGCCGCGGCGGATGTTGATCTCGCCCGGCGTGTAGTCAAAGTGGATCCACTCGCCCTCGCTCGCGGCGACGATGCCCTTCGCGCGCAGCACGGCGCCGTATTTGGCCTCGTCCTCGAGCGCGGCGAGCGCAGCGCGCAGACCGTCCTCGGTGAACTTCTTCGCCGTTTCCATGCCCCAGGACGTGAACACCTCGTCCGCGTCGTGGCCGTGGTGATGGTGATGATGACCGCAGCCGCACTCGTGATCGTGGTCGTGCTCGTCGTGATCGTGATGGTGGTGCTCATGGTCGTGGCCGCAGCCGCATTCCTCGCCGTGATCGTGATGATGCTCGTGCTCATCGTGGTCGTGGTGATGATGCTCGTGCTCATGCCCGTCGTCGTCATCGTCATCGTCGTGATGGCAGCCGCAGGAGCAGTTGCCGTTTTCATCGAAATGATGATGGTGCTCGTGCTCTTCGTGCTCGTGGTCGTGATGATGGTGATGCTCGTGCTCGTCCTCGTCCTCTTCGTGCTCGCGCTCAATGCTTTCAAGCGCGGCGGTGAGCGTGTCGCGCTTTTCCATCGCGTCGAGGATCTGCGCGCCGGAGAGCTCGTCCCACGGCGTCGTGATGATGACGGCGCCGGGATTCTTCTCGCGCAGCAGCGCGACGCACTCGGCGAGCTTTTCCTCCTTGATGCCCGCGGTGCGGGAGAGGATGATGCACCCGGCAGATTCGACCTGGTTGTTGAAAAATTCGCCGAAGTTGCGCATATACATTTTGCATTTGCCCGCGTCTACGACGGTGCAGAGCGCGTTGATCGTAAGCTCGCCGTCCGACGCCTGCTCCACGGCGGTCACGATGTCGGAGAGCTTGCCGACGCCCGAGGGCTCGATGAGAATGCGGTCGGGGGCGTAGCGCTCGCAGACCTCGTGCAGAGCGGCACGGAAATCACCCGTAAGGCTGCAGCAGATGCAGCCGGAGTTCATCTCCGTTACCTCAATGCCTGCGTCCTTCATGAAGCCGCCGTCCACGCCGATCTCGCCGAACTCGTTCTCGATGAGGACGAGCTTTTCGCCCGCGTAGGCTTCCGCGATCAGCTTTTTGATGAGCGTGGTCTTGCCCGCGCCGAGGAAACCGGAAAATACATCAACTTTTGTCATACATATAACCTCTTTCTGCTGGAAGCAGCCTGTTTTTCCAATAGAATATTATAACACGTTCGTCAAGGGGGTATTTCTGCCATTGCCTGACTTTTTACGGAAAAATGAATTGTAATAATATAAATGTATGCTATAATGAATAAATGTCCGTTTTACTCCATTCCACTCTTATTTATTTCCGATCCACTCAGCAAATTTTTTGAGAGGTAGACAAATTGGAACAGAAAAAGAAGTCCGCTCGCACGATGCACGTGCTCGGCACGCTGCTTGAGGGCAGCGGAAAATACTTCGCCGTGTGCATCCTTCTGGGACTGCTGCTCACGGTGGTTGAAATGATCGCGCCGCAGGTCATCCGCGTAACGGTGGACTCGGTGATCGACTCGCAGCCGATGGATCTGCCCGCGTGGGCGCTCCGGTGGGTGGAGTCGCTCGGCGGCGTGGCGTTTCTGCGCGCGAACATGTGGTTCATCGCGCTCATTCTCGCGCTTGCGGGTCTCGTCGCGGCGCTGCTGCGCTATGGCGCGAACATGTTCAACGCCAAAGCGGGCGAAACGCTCGTCAAGACCGCGCGCGATCGGCTCTTCCACCACATTGAATGCCTGCCGTGGAAGTGGCACGCCGAGCATCCGACCGGCGACATTATCCAGCGCTGCACGAGCGACGTCGAGCGCATTAAAAACTTTTTCCAGGAGCAGTTCATCTCCGTTTTCCAGATCATCGTGCGCATTATCCTTGCGCTGACGCTTATGACGCTGATGAACGCGAAGCTCTCCATCGTCGCGTGGGTCATCGCGCCGATCATCGTGCTCTACTCCGTGCTCTTCCATAACAAGATCCGCGCGCGCTTCACCGAGTGCGACGAGAACGAGGGCGTTCTCTCCACGATCGCGCAGGAAAACCTCACGGGCGTGCGCGTCGTGCGCGCGTTCGGGCGCGAAAAGTTTGAGCGCGACCGGTTCGAGGCGCAGAACAACAAGTATACCGAGTGCTGGATCAGCCTGACCCGGACGCTCTCGGATTTCTGGGCGGTGGGCGATTTTACGAGCTGCCTGCAGATCCTGCTCGTGGTCGTGCTCGGCACGGTCTCGTGCGTGAACGGCAATCTGACGGCGGGCGAATTTGTGTCGTTCTCGCTTTATAACACGATGCTCATCGGCCCCGTGCGCCGTCTCGGCCGCATCATTTCCGAAATGAGCAAGGCGGGCGTCTCCATCGACCGTCTCGGCGAGGTTTTGGAAGCCGAGACCGAGCAGGACGCGCCCAACGCCGCCGAAGCGCCGATGGACAAGGACATCGCCTTTGAAAACGTCAGCTTCCATTACGGCGAGGACGGCCCGGACGTGCTCGAAAACGTCAGCTTCACCGTACCCGCCGGAAAGAGCTTCGGTATTCTCGGCGGCACCGGCTCCGGCAAGAGCAGCCTGCTGCTTCTGCTCTGCCGTCTGTACGCGCCCACGGAGGGCAAGATCACCGTCGGCGGCGTGGACATTGCCGATATGCCTGCGCGTTATGTGCGCGAGAACGTCGGCGTAGTGCTGCAGGAGCCGTTCCTCTTCTCCCGCTCGGTGCAGGAGAACATCGGCATCTGCGGCGCGAGCGACGCGGAGATCCGTGCCGCCGCTGTCACCGCCTGCGTGGACGGGGATATCACCCGTTTTTCGCAGGGCTACGACACCATGGTCGGTGAGCGCGGCGTATCGCTCTCCGGCGGACAGAAGCAGCGCGTGGCCATCGCCCGCATGCTGACAAAGAAAACGCCGGTCATCGTTTTTGACGATTCGCTCTCCGCCGTCGATACAGAAACGGACGAGAAGATCCGCTCGGCGCTCGACCGTGATCTCGGCGGCGCGACGACGATCATCATCTCCCACCGCATCACAACGCTGCTCGACTGCGACAACATCCTCGTGCTCGAAAAGGGCCGCGTAAGTCAGCTAGGCTCCCCGAAGGAGCTGCTGGCCCAGCCGGGCATTTTCCGCAAGATCTACGACATGCAGATGTCCATCAGAGAGGAGGAAGGAGCATGAACGAGCAGAAAAAGACCAAAGGCGCAAAATGGTTCGGCATCCCCAACCTCGTCCCGTATATGAGACCCTACGGCAAGCTCATCTTCTGGATGGTACTCATGGCGTTTTACGGTAGTGCCATGGACGCGGTCATCCCGCTCTTCCAGCAGTACGCCATCGATCATTACATCGCCGACTCGACCCTTGCGGGGCTCGGCTGGTTCATCGGCGCGTATGTCGTCGTCATCCTCACGCAGACGGCCTCCAACTACATCTCCGCCTTCGGCGCGTGCAAGCTGGAGCTGTCCGTCGGCCGCGATCTCAAGCGCGAGAGCTTCAACCATCTGCAGACGCTCTCGTTCTCCTACTTCAACCAGAACAGCGTCGGCTATGTCCACGCGCGCGTCATGTCCGATACCGACCGCATCGCGAGCACGCTCGCCTGGAGCATGGCCGAGGGCGTGTGGCATTCGGCGTATCTCGTGTGCGCCATCGTTATGATGCTCATCCTCAACTGGAAAATGGCGCTGTGCGTGCTCGTGATCGTGCCGATCGTGGCGATCTCGTCCATGTACTTCCAGAAGAAGCTCGTGTTCTTCCACCGGCAGGTGCGCGAGAAAAACTCCCGCATCACCGGCGCCTTCAACGAGGGCATCACCGGCGCGACGACGACGAAAACGCTCGTCGTTGAGGATAAGATGGAGAAGGAATTCGATGAGCTGACCGCCGATATGAAAAAGGTCAGCGTCCGCGCGATGCACTTCCGCGCGATCTTCATTTCCACAACGACGCTCGCGGCCTCTCTCGCGCTCGCGCTCGTCCTCTGGCGCGGCGGCATCGTCACGCGCGAGGGCGTGATGCTCATCGGCACGCTCACCGTGTTTATGAACTATGCGCAGGGCATGATGGAGCCGATCCAGTGGCTCGTGCAGGCGCTCTCCAGCCTTGTGAACGTGCAGGTCAACGTCGAGCGCTTTACCACGCTCATGGAGACAAAGTCCGATGTGCAGGATACGCCGGAGGTCGTGGAGAAATACGGCGACACGTTCAGCCCCAAAAAGGAAAACTGGGAGGAGCTGCACGGCGATATCGAGTTCAAAGATGTGACCTTCCGCTACCCCGACGGCGACGAGAACATTCTCGAGCATTTCAACCTGAAAGTGCCGCAGGGAACGAATGTCGCCATCGTCGGCGAGACCGGCGCGGGCAAATCCACGCTCGTGAATCTCGTCTGCCGGTTCTATGAGCCGACGGAGGGACAGGTGCTCATCGACGGGCGTGACGCGCGGGAGCGCAGCCAGCTCTGGCTCCACTCGAACATCGGCTATGTGCTCCAGACGCCGCACCTCTTCTCCGGCACGGTGCTCGAAAACCTCCGCTACGGCCGCGAGAACGCGACCATGGGGGAGATCGAAGCGGCGGTCAGAGCCGTCTCCGCCGAAGGGATCATCGAGAGACTGCCGGACGGCTATCAGAGCGACGTCGGCGAGGGCGGCAACAGCCTTTCGACCGGCGAGAAGCAGCTTCTGTCCTTCGCCCGCGCGCTGCTTGCCGACCCGCGCATCTTTGTGCTCGACGAGGCGACGTCCTCCGTCGATACGGTCACGGAGCGGCTCATCCAGGACGCCATCGAGAAGGTCATGGACGGGCGCACGTCGTTTGTGATCGCGCACCGTCTCTCCACGATCCGCCGCGCGGACGTCATCCTCGTGGTGAACGCCGGCCGGATCGTCGAGCGCGGCAGCCACGCCGAGCTCATGGCGAAAAAAGGCGTGTACTACGGCCTCTACACTCGCCAGTACAGAGAAGAGCAGATCCAGGCATCTATGGAAAACGAATAAAGAAAACAGTATCCGCCGGACGCAAGACCGGCGGATATTTTTGTATACCCGAAAACCACGCGTTAGACGCGTGGTTCAAAAGAGCCTTTGGCGATGAGGGAGACAAAAAAACTCCTTTTGCTTTAGAATAAGCGTGCGGTCTGCCAACTGCACACAAAAAGCAAAAGGAGGGCATTCAGAATGAGCCTGAATGACATAAACAGTTTATCTCATACGAAGTGGAATTGCAAATATCACATAGTGTTTGCGCCGAAATACCGAAGAAAGGTATTCTATTGCTCCTTTTTAACCGTTGTATGTGCTTTAGCGTCTTCTTGTATGGCAGCGGCTTTCTTTTTGCGCTCATAATTCAGTATAAAGGCGGAATGTAAACTGCGAAACCTGAACTGCGTAAAAAACAGGTAAAGCGGAAACAAAAGCTCGCGAGAACTGCCGTCTCCTGTTAAGCGAAAAAACCTTTTTCTGCTTGTTTGAAGGCAGAAAAAGGCTTTGGGAATCACAGTCCAGTTCAAACGCTTAAGGGAGGAGAAAACTACTCCGGCTTTGCCGCTTTCCGCAGCGTGACGATGCCGATGAGATTGGACACGACCGCGCCGAAATCGAAGGCAAACGTCACATAGTTTTTGAAAACGAAGTCGTAGACCGCCCAGCAGAGCAGCGTGACGATAATGACGATTTTGAGCTGCACCGCGTCCTTGAGATCGAGAAACCATGTGTACACACAGGTGGCCGCCGCGGGCAGCAGCCCGAACCAGCCGTCGGAGTTGAAGGCGAACAGCAGCGCAAGCTGCGCGGCGATGAACACGATCTTCCACGGCGTCGTGAACTCTTTTTTCATGCAGAAGAGATTGCGCGCGATGCCGATGACGTTGGCGGTGATGCCCGTGAACGCGCCGAGAATAGCGTTCGATGCGCTCAGCACGCCGAACTGAAAACACTGCACGGTGAGCATCTGCTTTTTTGTTTTCAGAAAGCCGGTCGAGACCATGATGGCCGCGCCGATGAGCGCAACGATGTTGCCGAGAAGTACCGTATTCATCCGAAGTCCTCCGAAGAAATGCCCCCGTCCTGCTTAGGGCAGGATGGGGGCATTGAGTTTATGCCTTGAGAATTGAGCGCGCAGAAGCTTAAACTTACTCGCCGCGGACGGAGGCGATGTGAGCAAGCAGACGCATCATGTTGCAGGTGAAGCCGTACTCGTTGTCGTACCAGGCGCAGAGCTTCATGAAGTGGCCGTTCAGAGCGATGCCGGCCTGCGCGTCAAAGATGCTGGAGTGGGTCTCGCCGATGATGTCGGAAGAGACGATGGGCTGCTCCTCGTAAGCCATGACGTCCTTCAGCTCGCCTTCGCAGGCGGCCTTCATCGCGGCGCAGACTTCCTCGTAGGTGGTCTCCTTGGCGAGAGACACGGTCAGGTCAACGATGGAGCCGTCCGGGGCAGGGATACGCATGGACATGCCGGTCAGCTTGCCCTGCAGCTCGGGGATGACCTTGCCGACGGCCTTCGCAGCGCCGGTGGTGGAGGGGATGATGTTGTCGTAGGTGCTGCGGCCGAGACGCCAGTTCTTCTTGGAGTACTCGTCAACGATGCTCTGGGTGGCGGTGGCGGCGTGAACGGTGGTCATAAGGCCTTCAACGATGCCGAAGTTGTCATGCAGGACCTTCGCCATGGGAGCGAGGCAGTTGGTGGTGCAGGAAGCGGCGGAGGCGACCTTCAGATCGGCGGTGTAGGTCTTGTGGTTGACGCCGTAAACGAACATCGGGGTCTTGTCCTTCGCGGGGGCGCTCATCAGCACGAACTTCGCGCCGGCGTCCAGATGGGGCTGCACGCTCTCGGCGGTGAGGAACTTGCCGGTGCACTCAACAACGTAAGGAACGTTCAGCTCGCCCCAGCCGAGGGTGGAGGGATCGCGGCTGCTGAGGAGCAGGATGGGCTTGCCGTCAACGATCAGGTGATGCTCGTCGTAGGAGACGGTGCCTTCCCACTTGCCGTGGACGGAGTCATGGGAGAAAACGTAAGCGATCTGCTCAGGAGTCTTGTCCGGAGCGTTGATAGCAACGACCTCCATATCGCCGCGGCGCAGAGCCACGCGGGCCGCCAGACGGCCGATGCGTCCGAATCCGCTGATACCAATTCTAATCATGTGTGTATCCTCCTGTAAAAAATTTTTTGATCTCTTTTCTAACCGGCTGCATTTTACAACATTTCCGCACATAGAACAAGTGTTTTTTTCAAACAATATTAAATAATTCTCGACAGTTAGTTAGTGAATATGTATAGAAAACAGCGTATGACGCCGAAACTGCGCAAAAAACAAAAAATCGTAGTATCCACGCCGCAAAATTTGTGGTATGATACGGGCAATAATCCAGCGCAGAAAGGGAAAACTGCTGATATGGAAAAAGTGGAAATCTCCGGTGCGGCGCTTGCGCCGCTGTTCCGGTTGAGCCGGGACGCTGTCTGCGGCATCGCACAGGGCCGCATCGTGTTCTCCAATCCGGCGGCATGCCGGCTGTTCGGCGCGGACGTTGCCGGCGAGAGCGCCGCGGAGCGCTTCCCGGACCTGGAGGAGACCGGCTGGGGCGACAGCTTTGCTGCCGTGCTCACCATCGGCGATACACCGAGAAACATTACCGCCGTGCGCAGCGGCGAGATCCTTGTCCTCACGATCCGGACGGAGGAGCCGGAAATACTGCCGGTGCCGCCGACGGCGCTGCGGCAGATGCGTTCGGCGGCGTTCAATCTCCGGCTGTCGATCGAGCAGCTGCTGAAGGACGAGCCGGAAACCTGGGACGAGGACTATGACGAGGAGCGGGCGAAAGTCAGCGCGGTCCTCTACCACAGCTACTATAAGCTCCTCCATGTCACCAACCAGCTTGCCGATCTCAACGCGCTCGCCGCCGACGATAAGCTCTCGTGGCCGAAGCCTCTCTCGTTCGGCGATCTCATCGCCGATCTGGTGGACTCGGCGGAGATCTTCCTGCAGCGGCGGAACATCACGTTCCGGTTCGACCCGGCGGGGGAGAGCCTTTTCGTGATCGGCGAGCAGAGCAAGCTCGAGCAGCTCCTGCTCATCCTCATCGCCGACTGCGTCCGCCGCACCGGCGACGGCGGGAAGATCGTCTTCCGGCTGAGACAGTTCGGCCGCCGCTGCCAGCTCACCGTCTGCGACGACGGGCCGGGCCTGACGGAGGAAGAGCTTGCCGAGGCCTTCGCGCCGCGGCGGGAGGATACGCTCACCGGCGCGCCGGATGCGGGGCTCGGTCTCACGATCGCGCAGGGGCTCGCGCGGCTCCACGGCGGCGTTCTTGTCCTCCGGAACGGCGAGAGCGGCGAAACGAGCATGCACCTGCAGCTCCCGCTGACGGGAAAGCTGCCGCTGTGTGACGCCCACCCGATTGCCGCCGGTCCGGAGCTGATCCTGACGGAGCTCAGCGAGCTGCTGCCGTCGGAGATGTATCAGAGAAAGTACAGAGATTGATAAACAACAGTCTGCCGCCGGAGGAGCGATCCTCCGACGGCGGTTTTTTATGCTTCGATACCGAAAAGGCGGCAGCCGTTTTCCTGCGTGATGCGCGTCATTTCCCCCGCGGAAACGCCCTTGAGAGCGGCGATCTTCTCCAGCACATAGACGAGCAGCGACGAGTCGTTGCGCTTCCCGCGGCACGGCTCGGGGGCCATGTACGGACTGTCCGTCTCGACGAGAATGCGCTCAAGCGGCGTCACGGCGAGCACCTCGGCGGCCTTTTTGTTGCTTTTGTAAGTGACGGGGCCGTCAAAGCCGAGATACCAGCCGCGCCGGATGAGCTCCTTCGCCATTTCCGCGCTGCCGGAAAAGCAGTGGAACACGCCGCGCGCCTCGGGGTAGTTCATCACGATTTCAAGGCAATCGCCGTGCGCCTCTCGGTCGTGCACGATCACGGGCAGCTTACGCTCAATGGCGAGCGAGAGCTGCCGCTCGAACATCTCCTTCTGCAGCGCCTTGTGCTCGGCGTCCCAGTAATAGTCCAGTCCGATCTCCCCGATGGCGACCACCTTCGGCTGTGCGCAGAGCGAGCGCAGCAGCGCCATGCTCTCGCCGTTCCAGCTCTGCCATTCCTCCGGGTGCCAGCCCACGGCGGCGTACACGAACGGGAACTCCTGCGCGAGCGCGCACGCCGCGCGGGAGCTTTCACCGTCGCAGCCGGGATCGACGATGAGCGAAACGCCCTTTTCCGGCATCGCGGCGAGAACTTCCCGCCGGTCGGCGTCGAATTTTTTGTCGTCATAGTGGGCGTGGGTATCAAAGATCATGGGGCGCACCTTCCTCTCGGGCACATTCTACCACGGGAGAGAAGCCGCGGCAAGTTGCTTTCCCGCGGGGGATGGGGTATACTTTTTAAAACCGGCTCCCTCCATGAGGGAGCTGTCAGCGGCAAAGCTGCTGACTGAGGGAGTGCATCCCATGGAGGAACAGAGCATGACAAAAGCCGAAAAGCGCTGCGAATGGCTCACGGACAAGTACATACTCTGCCTTCTCGCGCTCTTTCCGCTGTTCACGGGCTTTCACGGCTACGCGAACCTCACGGCGGCAAAATTCTGGCTTTACACCGGCGCGACGGCGGCGTGGCTGCTCGGGCTGCTGCCGTGCCTCTGCACCGGCGCACGCCTTTTTGCAAAAAAGCCGGGCGCGTTTTTCTATCTAACGTGCGCGTTCCTCGTCTGGAATCTCGTTTCCGCAGCGCTCAGCCCGTGGCGGGAGAAAACGTTCCTCGGCGCGGGGCGGTACGACGGGCTTTTCACGCAGTTTCTCTATGCGCTCACGGCGCTCGGCATAGCCCGCTGGGGACGGAAAAGGGTCATCTATGTCCGTGTGTTCGGAGCAAGCGTATTTCTCTGCTGCGCCGTGGCGCTTTGGCAGATCGCGGGCGGGAACCCGCTCGGGCTGTACCCGAACGGCTGGCGCTTTGCCGACGCGGGAACGCTCTATTCCGGCATGTATCTCGGCACGGTGGGCAATACCCTGATCCTCGGCTCCGTGCTTTCGCTCGCGGTGCCGGTGCTCGTATATACGGCGGTCAAAAAGCGCGGGTACGATCTTCTTTTGCTGCTCCCCGCGGCAATGGCGCTCTATATCCTGTACCGGAGCAAATGCTCGTCCGCGTGGGTCGCGCTGCCCGGCTCATGCGCGCTGATGCTGCCGAAGCTCACGCGCGGACGGCGGCGGAGGTATATTCTGGCGGCGGAGGGCGCTTTAGCGCTGACCGTGCTGCTCGCAGTGTATTTTTATCCGGGGCAGAGCGGGACGCTGTATGAAGCCTCGCGCCTGCTCCACGGCGAGGCGGACGCCTCGTTCGGCTCGCACCGCGTGGAGATCTGGCGTGAGGTCTGCGCGCTCATCGCGCAGCGGCCGGTGTTCGGCGGCGGGCCGGGCACGGCGGCGGCGCGGCTGCACATCGAGTTCACGCGCTTCGTGCCGGAGACGGGACGGACGCTCGGAACGTATGTTACGAACGCGCACAACGAGTATCTCGGCTATGCGATGAATCTCGGGTGGCCGGGGCTTGCGCTTTATCTCGGCATGGTGGGCGTCACGTTTTTCCGCCCGCGGGAGAACGGGGAGAGCGCCGCGTGGCTCTGGGGCGCCGCGGCGTACTGGATGCAGGCATTTTTCGCGCTCGGCCTTGTCGTGAGCGCGCCGCTTCTGTGGCTCGCGTGGGGGCTGGTGCCGGCGCCGGAGGAAAGGAGCGGAGGACATGAACATTGCTCTGGAAAAGATCACGCTTGAAGGAATGAACGAGCTTGACCGCGATTTTCAGCGCGACCCGGCCACGTTTGCGGACATGAGTCTCTTTTTCGAGTATCGTTACTCTCCGGAAGAGACGCGAAAGCGGTTCGAGCGCTACGGCGCGCCCGACCGGCGGCATTTTCTCATTCGGCTCGACGGGCGTCCGGTGGGCGAGACCGGCATCAAGCATATCGACTGGGAGAAGCGGGAGGGCGAGCTTTCCATCCATCTCCAGAACGACGCGGTGAAAAACCGCGGTATCGGTACAGCGGCGGAGCGGCTTCTGCTCGCATATGCCTTTGACGAGCTGGGCCTGACCGCCGTGACCGCGCGGGTCATAGAAAAGAACACGCGCAGCCGGCGCGTGCTCGAAAAGGTAGGCTTTGCATTTGTCCGGCAGGAGAACGGCTTCCTGCATTACCGCTGTGAAAAGATTTCTCGCTGACGGAGAGAAATGGGGAGGAGCAGAGCCCCTCCCCTACGGACGGATTTTAATACGGTCTTGTAGGGGCGGGGCTCTGCTCCGCCCGGAGCGTCAAGAACCGCCGCAAACGCTTGCGTTCGCGGCGGTTCTTCATACCCGAAAATCGAAAAGCTCGACCGGCTTTATCTCCAGTGCGTCGCAGATATCAAAAACCACGTCGAGAGAAACGGCGCAGTCCGCCGTTTCGATCCGGCTGATGTTCACGCGCTCGGCCAGCTCGCTCTGCGAAAGACCGCGGTCCTTGCGGTAATAAGCAATATTCAGCCCGAGACTCCGGTATTTGGAAAACTGGTTGTTTCTCATGCGCTCACCCTTATTCAGTCTACCCGCAGGCGACACGCATTGCGACAACGTAAAAAGATATATTTATAACTTGTAATGTTACAAATGTTTTGCTATACTGCAAATACGACGCGTACTGCGCCAAAACGACAAAAAGACAGTGAGGGAAGAAAATGAAAAAACGGCGTATCTTGCTTCTTGTGCTGGCCGTCAGCCTGCTTCTGTGCTCCTGCGGCGAGGTGAAAATCGAGAGCATCACACTCTCAAAAAATGCGGCGGAGCTGAAGGAAGGGGAGAGCGTAACGCTTTCTGCCGTTGTCGCGCCGGAGAACGCAACGGAGAGCTACGGCTGGAAATCCGCGGACGAGGGCGTTGCAACGGTGGATGAGAACGGCGTCGTGACGGCGGTAGCGCCGGGGAATACGAACATTCTCGCGGTGTCCGAGAGCGGTAAAACAGCGGCCTGCTCCGTCACGGTCGCCGCGCCGACGGCGTATGAACTGCTGAATAATGCAGAGAAAAAGCTGTATGACTATATGGTTGGTTCGATGTTGGAGAGCTTTTATAATGCATCGGCAGTACGAATCCGAAAGATTTACAGCTATTCTCCGGTTGATGAAGGAGAGAACGATTTTTCTTTGATAATAATTGATTTGCAGGGAACAAATCGCTTGGGCGGTGTAGAGTTTATAAGACGTATTGGGTTACCGGGGAGGAAGGAGATATGACGTATCTTGATACAGACGACGCTGCGGATTATGGAATGAAACCGGTTTTTGATAATCCGATGCCCACAACGGTTATGGACCCCGCAAAAATCAACGCTGCACTGGAAGAGTACTGGAGCAACGTCGGAATGCATGGCTGAAGGCGCTGCCGTAATAGGGGGGGGACTTGCTGAGACCGAGGGCTTCTTCCTCTTCATAGATAACAACGCCCCGCCTGTTGGATGTTTGTCCAACAGGCGGGGCTTTTGCTTTACTCTTCTTTTTTGTTTTCGTCCGGTTCGCTCTTCGCTTCCGCGTTCTCGGCGGGGGCGGTGGGCGTTTCGGTTTCCTTGAGAAGCTCGGCTTCCTTCTGCTTCACGGCGTCGGATTTCTCCGGCAGCGGGGGCATGCATTTGTGATCGCAGAAGTAGCGGAAGTCCTCGCCGTCGATCGTCTCGTTGATGAGCAGATATTCCGCGAGCGCAACGAGCACGTCGGCGTGGGCGCGGAGGATCTCCTCGCACTTGAGCGCGGCCTCGTCGAAGATGTGCTTGACCTCTTCGTCGATGATGGCGGCGGTCTCTTCGGAATAGCTCTTCGTCTGGCCAAAGTCGCGGCCGATGAAGATGCTGTGGCCCGAGGAATCGAAGCTGATGGGGCCGAGACGGTCGCTCATGCCGTACACGGTGACCATGTTGCGGGCGGTGTGCGTCGCCTGCTGGATGTCGCCGGAAGCGCCGGTGGAGATGTCGTCAAGGAAGATCTTCTCGGCGATGCGCCCGCCGAGCGCGACGACGATGTCCTCAAACATCTCGCTGCGCGAGCGGAAGCTCTTGTCGTCCTGCGGGCGGAACAGCGTGAAGCCGCCGGCCTGACCGCGCGGGATGATCGTGATATACTGCACGGGATCGACATGCTCGAGATAATGCGCGGCGATGGCGTGACCGGACTCGTGGTACGCGGTGAGCCGCCGCTCCTTCTCGGTGATGACGCGGGACTTTTTCTCCGGGCCCATGGAGACCTTGAGAATGGCGTCGTCAATGTCCTTCTGCATGATGAACCGGCGGTGACGGCGCACCGCGAGCAGCGCGGCCTCGTTGAGAAGGTTTTCCAGATCCGCGCCGGAGAAGCCGGGCGTCCCCTTGGCGATGTCGCGCAGATCCACATCCTCGCCGAGCGGCTTGCCGCGGGCATGGACCTTCAGAATGTCGGCACGGCCCTTGATATCGGGCAGACCGACGTACACCTGCCGGTCAAAGCGGCCGGGGCGGAGGAGCGCGTTATCGAGAATGTCGGCGCGGTTCGTCGCCGCCATGACGATGACGCCCTGGTTATCGTTGAAGCCGTCCATTTCCACGAGCAGCTGGTTGAGCGTCTGCTCGCGCTCGTCGTGGCCGCCGCCGAGACCGGAGCCGCGCTGACGGCCGACGGCGTCGATCTCGTCGATGAACACGATGGCGGGGGCGACCTTCTTGGCCTGCTCAAACAGGTCACGGACGCGGCCCGCGCCGACGCCGACGTACAGCTCAACGAAGTCGGAGCCGGAGATGGACAGAAATTCGACGCCCGCCTCGCCGGCGACTGCCTTGGCGAGCAGCGTTTTGCCCGTGCCCGGAGGGCCGACGAGCAGCACGCCCTTGGGGATGCGCGCGCCCATCTGGGAATACGCCGCGGGGTTTTTCAGATATTCGACGATCTCCTGCAGCTCTTCCTTTTCCTCGTCGGCGCCCGCAACGTCGGCAAACGTCTTTTTCTGCTTTTCCTCGCTGCCGAGACGGGTGCGCGCCTTGGAAAATTTCATAACGCCGCCGGCACCGCCGCCGCCCTGCGCCGAGCGAATCATGGAGTACCACAGCACGCCCATGATGACGAAGATGATGAGATACGGCACAAAGCTCAGCCACCAGGCTGCCTCCCACGCGGGCGGGTAGTCGTACTCGGTGAGAATGCCTTCGGCCTTCTGCTCCTGCACGAGATCGTTGAGATCGTTGTAGAAGATGCTGAAGCTGCCGCACTCGTAGGAGTATTTCGTCTGTCCCTTGTAGGCGGAGCGCAGCTGCATGGTGAGATTGCCGTCGGTGTCGATGGTGAAGGATTCGACCTGCTTCGTCTCAAAAAGCTCGATGACTTCCGAATAGATGAGCGATTCCTTTGCGGTGTTTCTCGTCATGGAATAGATCGTGCCGAGCAGCAGCACGAAGATCAATACGAGAAAGCCGATCTGACGGGTCTTGTTGGGGGAGGGTCGGTTGTTCAAAAACTGTCACTTCCTTTTCTGCCGTCCCACCGGACGGCGCGGACAATATATAAATCAGAGATTTATTTTTCGTATACTTCCGGCTTGAGAACGCCGATGAACGGCAGATTGCGGTACTTTTCCGCGTAATCCAGACCGTAGCCGACGACAAAGGCGTCCGGCACGGTGAAGCCGACGTACTTCGCCTGCACATCGGCGCGGCGGCGCGCGGGCTTATCGAGCAGCGTTGCGATGCAGATGGAGCTCGGCTTGCGGTTCTGGAGATATTTCGTGAGATAGCTGAGCGTGATGCCGGAGTCGAGAATGTCCTCGACGATGATGACGTCGCGGTTTTCAATGTCCTGGCTGAGATCCTTGTTGATCTTCACCGCGCCCGTGGTGGAGGTGCCGTTGCCGTAGGACGAAACGGCCATAAAGTCCACGCTGCCGTGGATCGTCACTTCGCGGAACAGGTCCGCCATGAAAATGAAGCAGCCCTTCAAAACGCCGACGAACAGCGGCTCTTTCCCGGCGTAATCGCGGGAGATCTCCGCGCCCAGCTCGCGGACGCGCGTATGGATCTGCTCCTCACTGAGCAGTATGGACGCAATATCTTCTCTCATTCTCTCTCTTCCTCCGAAATTGGCGAAATAGTGATTTTATAAAACGGTTCCTGCGGCGCGGGGAAAGCTCTCTCGCTCTGCCCGATGCCGTAAACGGCAAGAGGCCCCGCCCCGTCGCGCAAAACGGGAACGGCGGCACGCTGCGAAACAGGGATGCGCGCTTCGCCGAGCAGCTTGCTCACCGAGCGCGTACCGCCGCGGCGGTGCAGGAGGATCGTATCTCCCGCGGCGCGGGATGCGACGGACAGTTTACCACATATATTGGCACATGAAAAGCAAAAAGTGTTGAACGAAGTTTGAATTTCCGACCCCGCAGCGCAACTTTCGCACGAAATGCGCCACCGGCCGGGGTAAAGGAGCGTTTCTCCGGGCAAAAGCACGCGCTCCTCCAGCGGCGGCGCGTCCCCCTCGCCGAACCGAAGCTGCCCGAGCTCCCGCCGGACGCGCCGTCCCGGAAGCTCCAGCACGCCGTCGCCGTCTCCGGCGGCAAAGCGCAGCAGCGCGTCGAACCGCTCGCGCGAGAGTTCTCCGCCGAGCCAGCGCGCAAGAGCGCGCCGCGCGACGGGCCGCGGCAGCGCGCAAAGCTCCGCGCCGGGGATCGCCTCGCCCCAGAGGGCGAGCTTTTCCTCCGCGAGCGAGGCGAGAAACGCCTCGTCCTCGGCGAGCGTTTCGCTCATGCGCGCGATGCCCGCCGCCGCGCCGGGGTGGATGCTCTCGAGTCTCGGGAGCACGTCGAGCCGGATGCGGTTTCGCGCAGCGTCCGTCTCCGCGTTCGTGGAGTCCTCCACATGGGGGATGCCGCGCGCGGTGAGATATTCCTCAATATCGCGCCGCGGCGTCTGCAGAAGCGGGCGGACGATCCTGCCGCGCTGCGCCGGGATGCCGGTAAGTCCGCGCAGTCCCGTGCCGCGCGCCATGCGGAAGAGAATGGTCTCCGCGTTGTCGTTTAAATTATGCGCCGTGGCGATGACGTCCGCGCCCTGTTCCTTCGCGGTGCGCTCGAGAAAGGCGTAGCGCATCTCCCGCGCCGCGGTCTCGATGCTCAAACCGTTCGCCGCGGCATACGCCGGAACGTCGCCCCGGCCGGGAAAGAACGGGACGCCCCATTCTTTGCAGAGCGCTTCGACGAACGCGGCGTCCCGCGCGCTCTCCGCGCCGCGGATGCCGTGGTCGAAGTGGGCGCAGAGCACCGTCACATCGCCGAGCCGCCGCACGAGATCGAGCAGACATACCGAGTCCGCCCCGCCGGACACGGCGCACAGCACCGTGCACCCCGCCGGGAGCAGGCTGCGGTCGAGCACCGGCTCACTCATTGTGCCAGCGGTCGGCGTCGCGGAACGTTGTATACTCGCCCTGCCACTGGAGATTGTCCTTGCCGGTCTCGCCGTGGCGGTTTTTGAGCACGATCAGCTCCGTGAGATTCGGGTTTTCGATCTCCTGGTTGTAATAGCCTTCGCGGTAAATGCCCATGACGATGTCGGCGTCCTGCTCGATCGAGCCGGATTCACGCAGATCCGAGAGCATCGGGCGCTTGTCCTGCCGCTGCTCGTTGGCGCGCGAGAGCTGCGAAAGGCACAGCACCGGCACGTTCAGCTCCTTTGCCATGATCTTCATCATGCGCGAAATGTCGCTGACGACCTGCTGGCGGCTCTCGCTTGCCCAGCTGTTCTTGCTGCCGGAGCCCTGCATGAGCTGAAGGTAGTCGATCATCACAAGACCGAGATTGTTGAGTCGGCGGCACTGCGCGTTCATCTCCGCAACGGTGAGCGTCGGGTTGTCGTTTACGAGAATATCGAGCGAGGACACCGCGGCGCAGGCGTGCGCCGTGCGCTTCCACTCGTCCATCGTGAGATTGCCCGTGAGAAGATTCCCGAGCGGGATCTCTCCCTCGCTGGAGAGAAAGCGCGTTACGAGCTGCTCGCGGCTCATTTCGAGCGAGAAGATGGCGACGGTCTTTCCCGTGGCTTTCGCGGCATTCAGGCAGATGTTGAGACCGATACTCGTTTTGCCCATGCCGGGGCGCGCGGCGACAAGGATAAAGTCGCCCTTGTTCATGCCCATGATGCGCCGGTCCACGTCCCGGAAGCCGGTCGGGATGCCGGGGATCGGCTGGCCGGAGGCGGCAAGCTCGGAAAGATTGGAGTAGACGCTGTTCACGACCTGGGACACCGGCATCAGTCCGCCGACAACGCGGTCCTGCCGGAGCGCATAGATCTTCTTTTCGCAGAGATCGAGCACGTCTCCGGCCTCACCCGCGCCGGAGGAGGCGGCCTCGACCGTTTCCTCGCACACGGAGATAACGTTGCGGAGCAGCGCCTGGTCGCGCACGATGGCGGCGTATTTGAGTACGTTCGCCGCCGTGGGCGTCAGGCGCATCAGCTCGCGGATGTACTGCTGCGAGCCCTCGTCATGGTAAACGCCGCGCACCTTCATCTCATCGAGCACCGTCACCGGGTCGATGGGCTTGGCGAAGGTGAACATGGAGAAGATCGTTTCAAAGATCTCCCGGTTCTGCGGCAGATAGAAATCCGCGCCGCGCACCGCCGTCATAACGTCCGGCAGGCAGGACGGGTCGATCAGGCACGATCCGAGCACCGCCTGCTCCGCTTCTGCGGACCAGGGCACCCGCCGTCCGAGCAGTTCTTCCATCCGCTCTTACTTTTCGATGACGAGCAGCTGCACGGTGCCGTCGATGCCGTAGCCAAACTTGCACTTGACTTCAAAGCTGCCGAAGCTCTTGATCGGCTCGGCCTGCACGATGCGGTTCTTCTCGATGGAGACGCCGTGCTGCTCGCGCAGCGCGTCCACGATCTCCTGGGAGGTGACGCTGCCGAAAAGACGCCCGTTCGCGCCGGCCTTGGCGCGCACCGTGACGATAACGTCCTTGAGCTTGGCGGCGGCTTCCTCGGCCTCGGCGCGCTCGCGCGCTTCCTGCGCCTTCCGCGCCTTTTCCTTGAGCGCGAGGGTATTGAGATTATCCTTGTTCGCTTCTACGGCGAGACCGCGGGGGAGAAGGTAGTTGCGGCCGTAGCCCTCGGAGACTTCCTTCATCTCGCCCTTTTTACCCTGTCCGCGGACATCCTGCTGGAAAATAACTTTCATGGAATATGACCTCCTTCGGTCTCTTAGTTTTTATATTAGTCTGTGGCGCAGTATTCGTCGATGGCGGCGAAGAGCCGGTTCACCGCGTCGCGCAGCGAGCAGTTCGGTATCTGCGCCCCGGCCGCCGAGCGGTTGCCGCCGCCGCCGAGCGTTTCGAGCAGCACCTGCACGTTCACATTGCCGATGCTCCGCGCCGACACCGCGACGCCGCCGTCGCCGGTGGGGTACAAAACGGCGCTCGCGTTCACGCCGGAGATGTTCAAAAGCTCGTCCGCGGCCTGCGCGGCGACGATGCGGTTCTGCGTCTCCTGCGCGGCGACCACGGCGATGCCCTTGTAAATGCGCGCCTGCTTCATAATGTCGTAGCGCTCCATGGTCTCTTCCATGCCGTTCTGGAAGAGCTTCTTCACGCGCGTGGTGTCCGCGCCGCTGCGGCGGAGGAACGCCGCGGCGTCAAACGTGCGGTCGCCGGTGCGGATCGTAAAGTTTTTCGTGTCGAGCACGATGCCGGAGAGCACGGCGTCCGCCTCAAAGGGGAGAATATCCGTCGGCTCGCACAGCTCCTGTATGAGCTCCGTGACGAGCTCGCACGTGGACGAGGCGTTCGGCTCATAGAGCGTGAGCGTGGCGTTTTTGATATAGGTCGCGGCGCGCCGGTGGTGATCGATGACCGCGAGCCGGTTGCTGCACGCGGTGAGCAGCGATTCGTCCTCCACCTGCTCGGGGCGGTTCGTATCCACCACGACGAGCAGCGTCCGGCTGTCGGCCTCGAGCAGCGCCTCCTGCGCGCTGATAAAGGCGGTTTTGTATTCCTCCTCGCCGTGCAGCATGGTGAGAAGCGGCCCGACGGCGTTTTTGTCCATGTCGAGCACGATCTTCGCCGGGCAGTGGAAGCGCCGGGCAATGCACCGCACGCCCATCGCCGCGCCGACGGCGTCGAGATCGGCGTACCGGTGGCCCATGATGAACACCTGCGAGGCGTCCTGCACGAGCCGGGAGAGAGAGTTTGCCATAACGCGGGACTTGACCTTTGTGCGCGTTTCGACCTCCGCGCCGCGCCCGCCGAAAAATTCAAAGTTGAACTTGTTTTTCACGACCGCCTGATCGCCGCCGCGCGAGAGCGCCATATCCTCGGCGAGCGTGGCGAAGGAATAGTCCTCGTCATAGCTCGCACCGTCGAGTCCGACGCCGATGCTCACCGTGGCGTGAATGCCCGTGAGATTGACGATCGAATGAATGCTCTCGACGAGCGTGAAGCGGTTTTTCGTGATCTCGTCAAAATGCCGCTTTTCAAAAATGAAGATGTACCGGTCGCGGTCCACGCGCCGGAGAATGCCGCCGCGTCCCTCGCACCATTTCTCAATGGCAATGTCGAGCTGGCCGCGCAGCTCGGTGCGTTGGCGGTCGGTGAGCGGCTTCATCAGCTCATCGTAGTTATCCACGAGCATGACCATCACGACCGGGCGCGTGGCGAGATATTCCTGTTTTACGTCGTCGTACTCGGTCACGTCCACCCAGTAGGTGATGCCCATGAACTCATAGGTCTCCTCGCGCTCTCCGGCGCGGACCATGTTGCCGTTGACCTGATACTTTTTCCCGTCCACCTCGAGAAGATCCGCCATGCGGTTTTTGCCCTCGAGCAGCCACTTGCTGTTGAATTCCGGCACGAGCGAGGCGAGCTTCGCGTCGAACGCGGGGCTCGTGCGGCCGCACATCTCCCAGAACGGCTGGTTGCCCCAGACGACGCCGCTGTCGTTCAGACGGAACACCGCCATCGGCAGCGGGAAGTGGATGAGCGTGTTGTTCGTGGCGGATTCGGCGTTGTAGGTGACGTTCTCAACGAACGCCTGCAGCTCCTTCTGGCGCGCCCGCGCGCGGATGAGCGCGTAGATCGCGAGCAGCACCGTGACGACCGCCTCGCCGTAGGCGATATAGCGGTTGAAGCGGGCGAAAAAGAAGGTTACAAGCGCGAATATGAGCATGATGAGCAGGCACATGCGGAGGCCGGGCTCGGCAAATTTCTGCGGTTTGCGGCTGTTCAAAGTATCCTCTCCCCATGCCCGCCGGAACCACAGAGCGGGCAGATAAAAATACAGAATATAATATACCACAAATATCCAAAGAATGCGAGCCCTTTTCGCCGCATTCTTCCGCTGTTTGCATATTTTTTCGCCGCGGTGCAGAAACTTCCTCCGTAAAAATAAAAAAAGGAGCTTTTATAAAAAGATGAAAGCGGTCATTTTGGCGGGAGGAAGAGGGACGCGGCTCGCCCCGGTCACTCACGGCGCGGTGCCGAAGCCCATGGCGGAGCTGCTCGGCGCGCCGATGCTCGAGCACATCGTAGCGCTTTTGAAGCGCTGCGGCTTCCGGGATCTCTGCTGCACGACGGCCTGCCTGCCCGAGCAGATCGAGCGGTACTTCGGCGACGGCAGCGGCTTCGGCGTGCGCATGCAGTACCGGCGCGAGGACAGAGCGCTCGGCACCGCGGGCGCGGTGAAAAACTGCGAGGATTTTATCGCGGGGGAAAACGCGCTCATCATCAGCGGCGACGCCGCGTGCGATTTTGACCTTCGCGCCCTCTGGAACGAGCACCGGCGCGCGCACGCCGCCGTTACGATGGCGCTCTATCCGCACGAAGCGCCGCTGCCCTACGGTCTCGCCGTGACCGACGGCGAGGGGTGGGTGCGCAGCTTCATCGAAAAGCCTGCGTGGGAGCGCGTTGTGACCGATCTGGTAAACACCGGCATCTATGTTCTGTCCCCGGAGGTGCTGCGCTTCATCCCGGCGGATACGCCCTTTGATTTTGCCCGCGATCTTTTCCCGCGGCTGATGGCGTCCGGGCGCGGCATCCGCGGCGTGCCGATGGAGGGCTACTGGCGCGATATCGGCGACCCCGGCTCGTACTACCGGGCCAATCTCGACGCCTGGGAGGGCAAACTGCGCCTGCCCGAGCAGAGAGGCGGCGCGCTTGAGCGCGTGCCGGAGGCATTCTCCGAACGGGCGCGGTACGCCTGCCGGGTGTACTGCGGCGCGCCGCACCGCGCGCGGCTCATGCGCGCGCTCACCGCGGGACTCATGGAAGCGGGCGCAGACCTCACCGACGGGCTGACCGTGCGGACGGTCCCCGGCGGCGTGCACATCGCGCCCTGCGCCGACCGCGCGGCGCTCTGCATTGAGTCCGACAGCCCGGATACTGCCCGGCGGTTTGAAGCGCTCGTCCGGGATGTGGAGCGGCGCGTGGAAAACGAAACCGGCGGAAGCGCTTGATGCGCTTCCGCCGGCGGAGTATGGGGCTTATAGTTTCATGTTGCTGCCGTGAGAGGCTTTGCCCGGCACAGCCAGTGCGCCGTGTCGCGCAGCGTCGCAAGCAGCGGACGCGGCGTATAGCCAAACGTCCGGCTGGCTGCGCTGTGGCTGAAATCCGCGTTCGAGCCGAGGACTGCTATGGAATAGGGCGTGAAGAAAGGCTTCTTCCCCCTTCGGGTAAATTTCTCGCAGACCTTCGCCGCGCTCCGGGCAAGCCTGAGCGGCAGATATGTTACCGTGCGCTGTACACCGGCTGCGGATTTGAGCGCTTCGAGCATATCGCGGATCGTTGTATAGTGGCCGGAGAGAATGTAACCGCAGCCGCGCTGCCCGTTCTCCGCGCAGTCGGCGATGCCGCGGGCAACGTCGCGCACATCAACGAAGTCGTATCCGCCGCGCACCGCGAGCGGGAGCCGCCCCGCAAGGAACGAGCGGAACATCGTCGTCATGCTGCCTCCGGCGATATCGCCCGGCCCGATAATGCCGGACGGGAACACGATGCTCGCGTTCAGACCATTTTTCGCTGCGGCAAATACGAGCGATGTCGCCTCCGCTTTGCTTTTGGCGTAATCGCCGGAAACAAATTCCGAAGAAACGGCGTCGGTTTCCGTGATCGTCATGCCCTTGGGCTTTTCGGGCAGCGCATGGACGGAGCTGATATACACGAGCTTGCCGACGCCATGCGCGGCGCACTCGCGCAAAATGGCGCGCGTCCCGTCCACATTTACGCGGTAGAGCGAGGCGTCCGGGCGCGATGCCACCGTTACGATGCCCGCCGTATGGATGACGCAGGTGCTCTCATCCGTTCCGGCAAAGAAATTTTCCAGCGCGGACGCGCTGCAGATATCGCCCTCCGTGCGCTCCACGCTCTCGGGCAAAACTCCGGCGAGCCGGTCGCCCGGCAGTACGAGCGCCCGCACCGTCGCACCGCGGGAGAGCAGCTCCGAAACGACCGTGCGGCCGAGAAAGCCTGTCGCACCGGTCACAAGATAAGTTTTATACATAGGGATCCACCTCCATGGGATAAATACGAAAGACATATGTTGATTATCTTTCATGTATATAGTATACTTTTTCCGACAGCGATGTACAACCGTCAACCGGCTGCCGCGTGAAAGAAAACCAACATGCGGAACAGAAACGTTGCCCAATTCTGTAAACAATTTGTGATGAGGTGTCCCATGGCAGGAAAATCCGATGCGAGAGTCCGGTATACGCAGCACGCGCTCAAGCAGGCGCTTTTAACGCTGCTGAAGGAAAAGAGCGTGAACAAGATCACGGTCAAGGAGGTCTGCGAGCTGGCGGAGCTGAACCGCGCGACGTTTTATTCGCATTACAGCGACTGCTTTGCGCTGCTGGAGGCGATCGAGAATGAGCTGCTTGAAGCGTTCGCGCAGTCGCTCACGCTGATAAAATCGTTTGATGTTGCGGCGCTGATCGAGGCGATCTACGACATGATCGGGAAGAACGAGGAGGCCTGCCGTGTGCTGATCTTCCAAAATCCCGGCTCGACGGTCATCCACCGGATGATCGATTACGCCCGGCCGCAGAGCATCGCCTACTGGCGGCAGGAGCTGCGCGCGAGCGACGAGGAACTGGAGATGCTGTACACGCATCTGTCCAATGGGCTGATGCATGTCGTGGTGGAGGGCTACGACCGGTATGAGCGCGAAACGGTCGTGCGGTTCGTGCGGCGCATCGTGCAGGCAAGTCTGTCTTTGTTTCGGTGAAAGAACACAAAAAATCGCCCCGCGTTTTGGATAGTGCGTCCAAAATGCGGGGCGATGTTTTTTCCGTGACGGTTTTTCGGCTCCGCTTCAGTGCATGCCGGTGCTGCCGAAGCCCGACGCGCCGCGGAGCGTTTCGGAGAGCTCGTCCGTTTCTTCGATCTCGATGTCGAGACACGGCGTGATGACGAGCTGCGCGATGCGCTCACCGTTTTCCACGGTCTGCGTCTCGGTGCCGTTGTTCTGCAGAAACACCCGCAGCTCTCCGCGGTAATCGGCGTCGATCACGCCGACGCAGTTGGCGGGGGCGAGCTGGCGCTTTGTGGCGATGCCGCTGCGGGCAAACACCAGTCCGACGTACCCCTCCGGGATCTCCACGGCAATGCCGGTGGGGAAGAGGCACTTGCCCTGCGGGGCAACGGCCGCGCTCTCCTGCCCGTCCGGCAGCAGGGCGTAAAGATCAACACCCGCGGCGAGCGCGGTGCCGCGCGTGGGCAGTATGGCATTTTCACGGAGCTTTTTGCACGGAATTTTCATATGGTCTTCTTCCTTTAGTAAGTTCATTGTTTTTCACTGCGCGGCGGGAGCTGCGCGCCGCACCTGGGGCAGAACCGGCTTTCCGCGGGGATCTTTTCGCCGCAGCAGGCACAGCATTATAGAGGATACCGCCTTCCGACACGATTCTACACGCAAAAGAAACCGCCGTCAACGAAAAAGCGCGGCAAACAGGAAGCGGCGCATCCCGAAGGATGCGCCGCAGAGCGTGTCAAAAAAAGATTTTTTGACACGCTCTCAAACGAGACCCACTGCGTTGGGCTCTCGTTTGAAGGGGCTGCGGCTCGCCGCAGCGCACTCGCTTACGCTCGCACGTTTGCGAGCCGTAAAGTATTTTCTCCGACGCACATGTCGCCGGAGAAAATGGTTAAAACTTTATTTGCGCCTGCGGGCGCAAACTCTGCGAGGCTTTTTCAACAGACGGAGCGGCGCATCCCGAAGGATGCGCCGCGTTTGGTTTCTTATTCTTCGAGCTGGCCGACGAGGGCGATGTGCAGCTCATCGAGCTGCTTCTGCTCCACGGTGGAGGGAGCGCCCATCATCACGTCCTGCGCGTTCTTGTTCATCGGGAACGGGATGATCTCGCGGATGGAGCTCTCGCCCGCGAGGAGCATGACCATGCGGTCCACGCCCGGGGCGATACCGGCGTGCGGGGGCGCGCCGTAGCAGAAGGCGTTATACATGGCGGGGAACTTGGCCTTTACGTCGTCCTCGCCGAGACGGACCATCTCGAACGCCTTGACCATGATGTCGGGATCGTGGTTGCGCACCGCGCCGGAGGAGAGCTCCACGCCGTTGCACACGAGGTCGTACTGATACGCCATGATGGTCAACGGGTCGAGCTCGCCGCGCTCGGCGGCCAGCAGCACCTCGAGACCGCCGTTCGGCATCGAGAACGGGTTGTGGCAGAACTCAAGCTCGCCGGACTCCTCGCCGATCTCAAACATCGGGAAATCGACGATCCAGCAGAACTCGTAGCGCTTCTCGTCCATGTGGCCGGGGACGAGCGCGCCCGCCATTTTGAGCATAACGCCGGCGGTTTTCTGCGCCTCGGTCTTCTTGCCGGCGGAGATGAGCACGAGCGTATCGGGCGTGAGAGCGAGGGCTTCCCTGAGCGCATCCTCTTTGCCCGCGAAGAACTTCGCCACGCCGCCGACAAGAGCGCCGTGCTCGTCCATGCGCAGCCAGTAGGGCTTGCGGCCCGCCTGGACTTCCACGTCCGCGCAGAGCTTGTCGATCTGCTTGCGGGTGAGCGTGCAGCCGGAGACCGGCACCGCCTTGACGATCTGACCAACGAACGGCTCAAAGCCGGTATCCTGCACCATATCGGAAATGTCCGTCACGGTGAGATCGATGCGCAGATCGGGCTTATCGGAGCCGTACTTGTCCATCGCCTCCATATACGGGATGCGGCGGAACGGCGGCTGGGAGGCAATATCGTAGGTGCCGTACTTTGCGAAGATCGGCGGCAGCACATCCTCGAGCACCGCGAACACGTCCTCCTGCGAGGCGAACGCCATCTCCATATCGAGCTGGTAGAACTCGCCGGGCGAGCGGTCGCCGCGGGCGTCCTCGTCGCGGAAGCAGGGGGCGATCTGGAAATACTTATCAAAGCCGCTCGTCATCAGCAGCTGCTTGAACTGCTGCGGTGCCTGCGGCAGAGCGTAGAACTTGCCGGGGTGCTTGCGGGCGGGGACGAGATAGTCGCGCGCGCCCTCGGGGGACGAGGCAGTGAGGATCGGCGTCGTGATCTCGAGGAAGCCGTGATCCATCATCGCGCGGCGCAGCGCCGCGACGACGTTGCAGCGCAGGATGATGTTGTTCTTGACGGCGGGGTTACGCAGATCAAGATAGCGGTACTTGAGTCTCGCGCTCTCGTCGGCCTCACGGCTGCGGTTGATCTCAAACGGCAGCTCGTTGTAGCGGCAGCGGCCGAGGATCTCGATCTTCTCGGGCACGACCTCGATCTCACCGGTGGCGAGCTTGGTGTTGGGGCTCTCGCGCAGGCGGACCGTGCCGGTGACGGCGATGGTGCTCTCCTTGTTGATGCCCTTGACGGTCTTCATCATCTCGGCGGAATCGACGACGATCTGCGTCGTGCCGTAAAAATCGCGCAGGACGACGAACGCGAAGTTACTGCCGACCTCACGGACATTCTCCATCCAGCCGGCCAGCGTTACGGTTTTGCCCGCGTCGGCGGCGCGGAGCTCCCCGCAGGTGTGGGTACGGTACTGTGACATGCTCTATTTCTTCCTTTCACGGGTTCATTACGATTTACCGAAATATTATACACATCCCGTCACCGCTTTGCAAGATACCCCGTCCCCGTTCGGACAACATTTTCGCCCCCGGCGGGGTATGCTTGGAGCATGAACGTGATCTATGTGGATGAGCTCTTTTTTCTCAATGCGCTCACGGACTATCTGCTGCTGCTCTCGTGCGCGCGGCTGCGCGGGAGGGCGCTGCGGCGCACACGCTTTGCCGCGGCCGCGGCGCTCGGCGGGGTGTACGCCGTGTTCGCCGCGATCCCCCCGCTCTCGTTTCTCGTCTCGCTCGCGGTGAAGGCGCTCGTTTCGCTGCTCATGGCGTGGATCGCGTTCGGCGCGCCGCCGGAGCTCTGGCGCGGCTGGGGCTGCTTTCTCGCGCTCTCCTCGGCGTTCGCCGGGGCGGTGTACGGCATATCGCTGCTCTCCGGCGCGGAGGTGCGCGGCATGCTCTCCGGCGCTTCGCTCAAAACGCTCGCGCTCTCCTTCGGGCTGTGCTATGCCGCGGTACGGCTCTTTTTCGGGCGGTTTCTAAAGCGCCGCGAGCGCTGCGTCGTGGAAGCGAAGATCGAGCTTTGCGGCAAAACCGTTTCTCTGCAGGCGCTGCGGGACACCGGCAACTCGCTTTTCGACCCGCTCTCCGGCTCGCGCATCCTGCTCGCGGAGCCGGGCGCTCTCGCTTCGCTCTTTGCTCCCCCGCTCGTTCTGCCGCTGCCGGACGATCCGGCGGCATGCTTTCGCGTCCTGTCCTCACACCCGGTGCTCTCGCGGCGGCTGCGGCTCGTCGGGTTTTTCGCCGTCGGCACGAAGCGGGGGCTGCTCGTGTGCTTTCGTCCCGACGCCGTCACGGTCGAGGGCGTCGCAGAGCAATATCTCGTCGCCCTCTCGCCGACGCCGCTCGGCGGCGGGGAGTATTCCGCGCTCGTTTGAATATCATAAGGAGGTCATGCCCATGTTTTCCGATCTGCTGCAACAGCTTCTGCTCGCCCTGCTGCCGAACGAGCCGGTATACTATATCGGCGGAAGCGAGGTTTTGCCGCCGCCCCTCTCCCGTGAGGAGGAAACTGCGGCGCTCACGGCGCTCTGCGCCGGGGACAAAAGCGCCGAACGTACGCTCATTGAGCACAATCTCCGGCTCGTTGTCTATATTGCGCGGCGGTTTGAAAATACCGGCGTTGGTCTCGAAGATCTCATCTCCATCGGCACGATCGGGCTCATCAAGGCCGTGAGCACGTTCGACCGCGAAAAAAACATCAAGCTCGCAACGTACGCCTCGCGGTGCATTGAAAACGAGATCCTGATGTATCTGCGCAAGCTCGCCGCGCAGCGCACGGAGGTGAGCTTTGATGAGCCGCTCAACACCGACTGGGACGGCAACGAGCTGCTGCTCTCGGACGTGCTCGGCACCGACGAGGATGAGGTCTCCCGCCCGATGGAGGACGACGCTGACCGCCGCGCGCTGCACGAGGCCGTGGCAAGGCTCAGCGAGCGCGACCGGGACATCATCTCCCTGCGCTTCGGGCTGCTCGGGCGGCGGGAGTATACGCAGAAGGAGGTCGCCGACCGCATGGGTATTTCGCAAAGCTACATATCCCGGCTCGAAAAGCGCATCCTTCTCCGTCTCCGCCGGGAGATGCAGAAGATCATGGCATGAAACGTTCAACAAAAAAAACCGCCCCGGACAGAGGCGGCGGATATGTTCCCTTGCTTTTTTCCGGACAAATGCGGTATACTTTACCGATAGGAATCATCGCATTCCGGAAAGGATATTTTTGATATGTTCCGCAACGCTGAAGAAAAAGACTTCGCCCTCTATATGGAGCTGGCGCAGGAATTTTACCATTCCCCCGCCGTGATGCACCCGATCCCGGCGCAGTACATGGAAAACACGTTCCGCGAGGCCATGCGCTCGGACGTGTACATCATTCTCCGCATTCTTGAAGTGGACGGCGAAGCCGCGGGCTACGCCATTCTCTCGCGCAGCTTTTCCCCGGAGTCCGGCAGCCCGATCTGCTGGATCGAGGAGCTGTACATCCGCAAGGCATATCGCGGTCACGGTCTCGGCACGAAGTTCCTCTCGTCCGTCCGCAAGGAGTTTCCCACGGCACGTCTGCGGCTCGAGGTCGAGCCGGAAAATACCGGCGCGGTCGCGCTCTACAAGCGTCTCGGCTTCACGCCGCTCGAGTATGTAAGCTACGTCGTCGAGCCAAACGGCGCGGACGCATGAGCGGCGCGGTCACGCTGCGTTCCTACGCCGGAGAAGCGGACGCCGCAGCGGAGCGGATCGCCGCGTTCCGGCTCGCGCACAGCGATTATGTGCAGACGCGCGAAGAATCGCTCGACGATCTGCGTGCGCCTTCTTCCGATACAGAAAGCACAGGAGGCGAAGGAAACCATGTGGTTTCGTGATCTTATTTCCAACCAGTTTTTGCTGACCGGCATTTCGTCGTGGCTGTGGGCGCAGGTGCTCAAAACGATCATCCACGCGCTCGTCACGCACCGGCTCGATCTCTCCCGGCTCGTCGGCGACGGCGGCATGCCGAGCGGCCACTCCGCGACCGTTTCCTCGTTCGCGGTGGCGGCGGCATTCGTCTACGGGCTCGACTCCTTTGAGTTTGCCATCGCCGCGGTGCTCGCCGTGATCGTCTGCAAGGACGCGATGGGCGTCCGGCTCGAGACCGGCAAGCAGGCCGCCATCATCAACGAGATCGTCCGCGCGTTTGACGAGCTCTCCTCCGGCAAGCTGACGGATGTTAAGCTCAAGGAATTTGTCGGCCATACGCCCATTCAGGTGCTGGCCGGGATTTTGCTCGGCATTGTGAACGCGGTGCTGCTGCACCTCTTTATCTTCCCATAAAAACCTTGCGCAGAAATTCGATACGATACGCCATCACGGGCCTTAGAAAATCGCTGTTTACCGCGATATCATAGCCGTGCATGGCGTTTTTTATCGGGTGATACTCGCACGGCACGCCCTCGCGCGCGAGATGCGCGGCGTACTGCGCGCCCTCGTCGCGCAGGCAGTCAAACTCCGCCGTCTCAATATACGCGCCCGGCAGACCCTGCAGCGACGCGCTCTCCGCCGGGGAGAGCCATTCGCGCGGCGCGGCGGACGTATCGGGCGCGTACATGGCAAAGTACTTCTCCATATCGCGGCTGCTGCACATGGGCGTGTCCGTGAACTGCCGGTAACTCTCCGTCTCCATGCGCGCGTCCAGCACCGGATAGAGCAGCATCTGCGCGCACGGCATCGGGAGGCGCTGCTCCCTCGCCATAAGACAGAGCGCCGCGGCAAGATTCCCGCCCGCGCTGTCTCCCGCGGCGGCGATCCGCGCCGGATCGATGCGAAGGGCGGTGGCGTTTTCCCAAAGCCAGCGGTAGCCTGTCAAAGCGTCCTCGTGCGCGGCGGGGAATGTGTGCCGCGGCGCGAGCCGGTAGTCCGGCAGCGCGACGCGCACGCCGAGCGCGCGGGCAAGCTCTCCTGCCAGAGCGAAATGGTGCGGCGCTGCGTTGAACACGAACCCGCCGCCGTGGAGAAAGTACACGCACGGCGTCTCGCCCTCGCAGCCCGCCGGAGCATAAAGAAGCATACGGAGGCAGCTCCCATCGGATCGCGGCACGCTCAGACGCGATACGCGCACCCCGCCGCTTTGCTGCACGGCGTATAAGAGCTTCATCGGCCCATGGGACAGACGCACGAACCACGGCGAGAGCGTGGACTTCATATGCGCATAGCGCGCAAGGTCGGGATGACAGGTATAGTCCGGCATGGTTTTTCTCCCAGTAAAACAGCGCCCGCCGCACGGCAAAAAGATCGTGCGGCGGGCGGTTTTTATGTTTCTTTCGGCTTTTCCGGCTCCTTGCGCAGCAGCATGAGCAGCACAAAGAGGATGCAGCAGACGTTGATGGCAATATCGGCGATGTTGAACACCGCAAAATGCATGAACTCCAGCTCGAACATATCGACGACGTAGCCGTAGAGCGCGCGGTCGATGCCGTTGCCGATCGCGCCGGCCATGGCGAGCACCGCGAGCCAGCGCTCCCACGGCGCGGAGAGCTTATGGCGCACGAGCGCCCACACAACGATGACGCAGAACGCCGCGAGCAGCGCAAGGAACAGCCACCGTCCGCCCGAGAACATGCCGAAGGCGACGCCGCTGTTGCGGATGTGTGTGAGATGGACAACGCCGGGGATCAGCGCGCGCTGCTGCGCGGCCGAGGCGTTGAGCGGAATGTTCCGCACGACCCATGCCTTGAGCGCCTGATCCGCCGCGATGATCGCAAGCGAGGCGAGAACATACCCGATCACGGTTTTTTTCTTAGCTGTCATACCGGCTCCTTCTGATAATAAAAGCAAAGAGCCGCCCGGCATCGGGCAGCTCTTCGGGAAATAACTTACTTCTTATCGACAGCTTCCTTGAGAGCCTTGCCGGCCTTGAACTGGGGAACGCGGGAAGCGGGGATCTCGATCTCCTTCTTGGTCTTGGGGTTGCGGCCCATGCGGACGCCGCGCTCCTTGACGTCAAAAGCGCCGAAGCCGACGAGCTGCACCTTCTCGCCCTGGATGAGGGTCTCGGTGATGGTCTCCAGAGAAGCGTTGACGGCGAGCTCGCTGTCCTTCTTGGAAAGGCCGGTCTTTTCGGCGACCTGAGCAATAAGTTCTGTTTTGTTCATGGTTATCCTCCTCATTTGTTTACAACCTGCGGTCAGAGCCGCGGCAACCGCCGCGCGTCCGGCCGCTGTGACCTTTTTCTCAGCGCAAAAAAAGCGTCTTTTTTGTGCGCCCGAAAACCCTATCATATTTTTTGCCATAACGCAAGAGGAAATTCGGCAAACGACCGGTTTTGCGTATCTTTTTGGCGAATATTACCCATTTCCCCGGCAAAATATTTTTTTCAGCGATCTTTCTTTTTGAGATGCGCTCCGCCGCGGCTCGCGCTCCGGCGCGTGCTGCCGGCGGAAGGACGGCGCGGCGTCTCGTCGAGCGCGTGCAGATGCAGGATGCGCCCGAGCTTTTCCCCGTGCGGGATGAGCGCCATATCCTCCATCGTGACGGCGCGGGTAAGGCCGATCATCACGACGTACACGACCACCGCCGCGGCAATGGCAACGATCATCGCGCCCGCCATGGCGAGCCGCTCGCTCATGCCGCGCAGAGGGATGCGCGCGAGCCCGTACACCGCCCACGCCGCAGCGCCCATCGCAAGGCTCGAAAGGAGCGGCGCGCCGAGCATGCGCCCGAGATGCAGCCGGCTGCCGAGCGCCCGGCAGAGGAAAATATAATCCACGATGCAGATGATCGCAAAGCAGCAGATGCTGCCGACCGGCGCGCCCTGAATGTTGATGGCTGCCGTGCCGACGAGCACCCAGTTGACCGCGATCTTCACAACGCCGCCCACGGCGGTGCTGACGATGGGGAGACGTTCCTTCCCGCTCGCCTGCAGGATGGCATTGCACATCATGGACATGCAGACAAAGAACGATGCGACCGCGAGCAGCTTCAAAAGACCCGGCCCGGCCGGGTTGCTGCCCCAGTAGATCACGCGGAACACCGGGTCGGCGAGGACGAAGAGCCCCACCGCCATCGGCATCGTGACGAGCGCGGAGATGCGCAGCGACGATTCCGCCAGATGGCCCGCCGCGGCGCGGTTGCCGCGCGTGAGATGTCCGACGATCGCCGGGACGATGCTCAGCGTGAGCGGTGTGATGAAGTACGACGGCAGGTTATAGAACGTCTGCGCCTTGCCGTATACGCCGTACAGCTCGCGGGCGCTTTTCTCCACGAACCCGGCGGCGGACTGCAGCCGGTTGAGACAGAGCGCGTTGTCGAGCAGGTTGATGAGCGAGAGCACCGAGGAGCCTATGGCGATCGGAATGCCGATGCGCAGAAATGACCGGACGATCGTATCGCGGCTGTCGGGGATATCCGCCGTGCCGTAGGGCCGCGGGGGGTAATTGCGGCGCTTGTAGAGCATCATGTAGATGAGCGCTCCGACCGCGCCCGCCGTAACGCCGAAAATCGCGCCCGCCGAGGCGAGCGGCAGGGGCTTGTGCGCGCGGATGAGAAGGAAAGCGAGCGTCAGACCGACGATGAGCTTTCCGACTTCCTCGATCACCTGTCCGAACGCCGTGGGGATCATGTTCCCCCGGCCCTGACAGTAGCCGCGGTAGGCGGACGTAAGGCACACGATCACGACCGCGGGCGCAAGCGCGAGAATGCTCGGCGCGGCGTCCGCATTGCCCATCATCACGGCAAGCTGCCGGTTGAAGAGGAGCATCATCAGCGTGAAGAACCCGCCGATGGCCGCGAGCGTCCCGGCGGCGGTGCGGAAAATACGCTGCACCTGAGCAGGGCGGTCGAGCGTATCCGCCTCCGAGATCATGCGCGAGAGCGCCACCGGGAACCCGGCGGTCGCCAGCGTGAGGAAAAAGCTGTAGATGTTGTACGCCACCATAAAGTGGGCGAAGCCCTCGTCGCCAAGCAGCTTCATGCTGCCGAGCGGGAGTTTATAGAAGAACGCCGCGATCTTGACGATGACCGTCGTTCCGACCATGATCGCCGCGCCGTGGAGATAATTTTGCTTTTTGGCTTCCGACAAGGCAGTCCCTCCCTTTGCGGTGGTGTGCCGCACGATTCCGCATGATTAAGGATATGCGGTAAGTTTATATTTTACACCAACGCGCGAGAAAAGGCAAGCATGGCAAGCCTTTTCCCGCATAAAGCTGTGAGAGAAGCGCAGGTCAGTCGAGATAGGGCTGCGTCATGTCTACGGCAAAGAGGATGCTCACGCCGTCCGCGCCGGTGCGCAGGGTGGTCTTGTCCGCGGCGAAGGCGGCGTTGTGCAGATAGTGGACGGCGATCTTGCTGAGTTCGGCTTCCGGCGGCACGGTGAGCCGGACGGTGTTCACGAACGCTTCGGAATTTTCCGCGCAGCGCACGAGCGCGCCGGGCGTCTGCCGCGCGGCGGCATTGGCGGCGCCGAGGACGCGGCTATAGCGGGGCAGGTTGATTTCGCTGCTTTCTTTCATTGTGTTTTTCTCCTTTCGCTTCGCACGGCTGTGTTTCCGTGTACACTTTATATGGCTGCGAGCGGGGAGAATTGCAACCGCGCCGCAAAATTTTTTGCAAAACGAGCCGCCCTGCCAAGCAGGACGGCTCGTTCCGAATATCCGGTTTTCAGTTTATGCGGCAGCCGCACTGACCGCAGAAGACGGTGCCGGGCTTTACCGGCGCGCCGCACTGCGGGCAGACAACGGCGGCGGGGAGCTCCGGCGTGCTGCCGGCGTTCCCATCGGCGCCGTAGCCGCAGTTATAGCAGAAACGCGCGTCGGGAGAAAGCTCAACGCCGCACCGCGGGCAGACTCTGCGGTGCGTGATCTCCTCATAGAAAGCGGCCTGCACCAGACCGAGGAACAGCGGCCCAAACAGGGAGGCGGCAATCGTGAGCACCACGCTGAGGATGCCGAAGAGGACCCCTATATACCGGATCGTGGCCAGCAGCGCAAGCAGGATCTCCGCCGCGGCGATAACGACGACATAGAGAGCGTCCGCGCCGAACATCCTGGCCTTGTAGCCGCGCGTTTTCTCGCGGCTGACCTTGATGGCCTCGGTGATGGGTACATCGGGCTCGTGCATGAGGATGTAAGGCGTGAGGCGGTATTCGTAAGTACGGATGATGCCGAATACGATGCCGACCACCGGGATGAGCGACCACAGGAAGATCCAGAGACTGGCCCAGCCCATGCCGCAGAGAACGCGCTTGACGGTCTTCCAGTCTTTGAAGGTATCAAAGAGCTGCGTGACGGCGATCTCCTCGCCGCGGTAGCCGCGCAGATAAATGAGCGTCATCGCCGTCTGCAGAAGCATCGACACGGCAATGGAGGCCGCGGGTATCACGCCCAGCAGCGGAACGGAAAGAGCGCTCAGCAGCATGGCGAGCAGCGAAATGCCCCAGAGCAGAAACGGCTTTTTCCGCAGAACGGCAAAGGCACGCGAATAGATCGTTTTAATGGACACCATTTGACAATTCCTCCCCCGAAATGTTTGTAAGCTCAGTGTATCATCCGGCCCGGGAGAATGCAATACGGGAAACAGGAAGAAGAACCGGCAAAAGGGGAAATGAACTGCACCCCATTCCTTAGCAACAAGTATTTTACCATACTTGTCTAACTAATGGAGTGCAGTTCAGATGTCCGCGGCGTCTTTCTTATACTCTGAGGCACTACACGCGGAAACCGCGCATTCGGATCGATCCGAATGCGCGGTTTCCGCTTATATGACTTGTGTCGGACAGCAGAAAGATCAGCCGTTCTGACTTTCCTTGGATGCGTGGCGCTTGTTGACGAGCTGTGTGATGAAGTACACCGGCACGCCGATAGCGCAGAGGATCACGGAGAGAAGCATTTTCTTCGGCGCGACCTGAGCGGCAAACACGATGCAGAGGATGATCGCAATAACAAGCGTGTAGGGGTAACCCTTCATCTTGAAGTTGCGCTGCAGGTCGGGTCTCTTCTTGCGCAGAACGGCAAGAGAAGCGGCGACAAAAACATCCATGATACGCGCGATAAACACGCACATGCCGAGCAGCACGCCGAAGCTGCCGAGCCAGAGAAGAATCGTGGCAAACACGGCGTAGCAGATGATTGCAACATACGGCGTACCGTATTTCGAATGAACCTTCGCCACAGGATAGGGGTACAGACCGTCACGCGCCAGAGAGAAAGCGACGCGCGGCGTGGACAGAAGCATACCGTTGATCGAGGCAAGGATAGAGGCAATGGCGCACACCGCGATGATCGCACCGCCGACATTGCCGAAGATGACGGACGCGGCAGAGGCAACCGCCTTGGTGCTCTCGGCAAGGCCGGTAACGCCGAGGGCCTTGATGCAGACATAGGTGAGCAGGATGTACACCGTGACGATGCTCACAAGACCGATGATGATGGCGCGCGGAAGATTTTTGTGCGGGTTCTTGATCTCCTCACTCATGTAGCAAAGCTGGTTATAACCGCCAAAGGCAAAGAATGCAGGGACTGCCGCAGCGATTGCACCGCCCCAGCCGACGGATTCGGAAACGACGGGCTCGAAGCTCTGGCTGCCTTTGAGCAGGAACAGACCGCCGACGATCACAACGGAAAGGCCAAGCAGCTTTGCCACGGTGAGACCACTGGTGATGCCAGAGCCGGATTTGACGCCGAAGATGTTGAAGAGAGCCGCACACACGATGATCACCGTACCGACGATCTTGCAGGTGACCGGTGAAAGCTGGAAGAAATACCCGATGTAGTTCGTGATCGCCATGGCGTAGAGTGCAATGACGGAGACCTCGTTGACCATTTTGCCCCAGCCATAGAAATAGGCAAATTTTGGGCCAAAGGCTTCGCGCAGGTAGATATAACCGCCGCCCGCCTGCGGCATGGCCGGGCCGAGCTCCATATAGACCATCGCCATGAGGAACACGCAGAGACCCGCGAGAATCCACGCAAGGAAGATCGTGCCGCTGCCCTGCGCGGCGAGCATGATTTCGTTCGGGACGGTGAAAATGCCGGAGCCGATCACGCTTGTGATCATGATCATAACGCAAGGGAACAACGTAAGAGAACGCTTGAGTTCTTTGTTGTTATCCATTATCTTTCTCTCCTTCGATACAGTTTATCGGATGGTTTCCCCTGTGGCTGTCTGGATGGCATAGTCCGAGAGATCCTGGCCAAAGCCCGGCAGATCGGGAACTTCAAAATAGCCGTCCTTCGGCTGGTAGTTGTACTTGCCTAGGCAAGTGATGCCGGGTAGCGTATTGCCGACATGGTGCTCGTGGATGACAAAGTTCGGGATCGCCGCTTCAAACTGGAGCGAGACCGCCACGGAGATCGGGCTGGAGCAGACATGGGTCTGGACGCCGACGTCGTAAAGATGCGCGTGGTCGCAGATCTTTTTGCACTCGGTGATGCCGCCGCAGTTGCCGATGTCCGGCTGCGCCACGGAAATCGCGCCCGACTCAATCAACGGACGGAAGCCCCAGCGGGTAAACGTGCGCTCGCCCGTGGCGAGAGGAATGCTCGTGTTTGCGGCGATTTTCTCAAAGACCTTGCTGTTGAGCGGCGTCGCAGGCTCCTCGAGGAACATGGGACGATATTTCTCCGCCATGTGAGCAAACTGGATGGAGCTGACCGCGTCGGTCATGGCATGGTTCTCCAGAAGAATATCCCCGTCCGGCCCCATGAGCTCGCGGAGCCGTGCGATGCGCTCTTCCGCTGTGTTCATGATTTCCGAGCTGAGAAAGCCAGTCGTTTCCAGATAGTTCACGTTGGGGCCGTGCTTACGCTGCTCGAAGAAGTTGACCTTGACTGCCGTGTAGCCTTCGTCCAGCGCGGCTTTGCAAGCGTCTTCATACTTTTGCAGACCGCCGTCGCGGTTGTAGGCCGGGATGCCCCAGCCGAACTGGAGCTGGCTGGCGTAGGTGCGCAGTTTGCTGCGCTGCTTGCCGCCGAGAAGCTCATATACGGGCGCATCATAGTGCTTGCCCCGGATGTCCCATAGCGCGGTGTCAATTGCGCTGACCGCCGCCATGATGATGGCGCCATTGCCCTGCGCCCAGAAAGTATCTTTGTAGAGCTTTTCCCAGATCACCTCGTGGTGCAGCGGGTTCATGCCGATGATACGGGTCGCGTAATCCTTGAGAAGCTCATACGCTGCCGTGGCGCCGGAGACTATAGCCACGCCCGCTTCGCCGAGACCGTATATTCCCTCATCCGTGTTGATGCGGCAGATGATGGGGCGAACCGGTCCCGCGCCCTCCGTTTTCAGTCGCAGCAGATCTACGCTCGTAATTCTCATAGCGTTATATCATCCTTCCTTTCCGTCGGGGCTTACCGACATAATACATAATACGTATTACATATTATGTCTGGATTATAACCTGTCCCTGCGGAAAGGTCAATACACGCATTTCACAAAAAGGCACGGCGGATTTGTACAGATTCCATAGGCGCATAACGAGGGGAAAAGAGCTTGCCATTTTGCAATTGTCTGTTATAATAAAGAATATTATGTAAAAATAATCAATGCAGGCGTGATAAAATGCTGAATGAATCAAAACAGACCTATAAAGCCGAAAGCGTATCTGAGCACGTATACGGTTTGCTGTATGAAAAGATCCTCTCCGGCGAGTGGCCGGTAGACAGCAAAATTCCCAACGAGTTTGACCTTTGCGATGCTTTTGGCGCTAGCCGGATCTCGGTGCGAAGCGCGATCCAACGTCTGATCTCCATGGGAATGCTGGAAGTGAAGCGCGGCGACGGGACATATGTAAAATCTTTCTCTCTGCAAAACTATCTGCAGCAGGCGGTCCCGTTCATCGTACAGAGCGCAGAGCGGCAGGAGGTTGCGCAGTTCCGCGAGGCACTGGAGGCGCAGGCGTGTCGCCTGGCGATTGAGATTCATAACGACGCGGAGATCGACGAGCTCGAGCGGCTGTTCCATCGAAGCAACGAAGCCTTTCTCGCACACGACGTTGCGGAATACGTCGTGCGGGATATGGATTATCACCGCCATCTCTGCAAAATGTCGCACAACCATATTCTCGTCACGATGTGGGACGCTTTTGTAAAGCCGATGAGTCTTTCCATCAAGGAAAACGTCTCGCCCCTGCTGCAGTTTGACGCCTATGTGGATGACCATCATCTGCATATCGCACAGGCGATCCGCGCAGGGAACATCGGCGAAGCTCTCCGGTTGCTGCACATCGTTCTGTACGGCCTGGCATAAGAATCGATTAACAAAACAGGTGCGGCGTATCCCTTGGGATGCGCCGCACCTGTTTTGTTAAAAAGGCAACCACCGGCTGTGTCGGTGGCCTTGACTGTACAAGAAAAGTTTTGGATTTCTCTCCCTGGATATCCGCCCAAAAGCGCAAAAAGAGCCGCCGCGGACACAATGTCCGCGGCGGCGTGGTGACCCAGCGGGGATTCGAACCCCGGACCCACTGCTTAAAAGGCAGTTGCTCTGCCTGCTGAGCTACTGAGTCAGATCGGCGGGCCGGCGATGCCAGCCCGCATTGGCTGGGATGGCGCGGCTCGAACGCGCGAATGCAGGAGTCAAAGTCCTGTGCCTTACCACTTGGCGACATCCCAAAGTGGAAAAGACGCGGAGGACCGGGAGTTATTCCCGATCCCCCGATCAATGGGGTGGGATAAGGGGCTCGAACCCTCGACACCCGGAACCACAATCCGGTGCTCTGCCAACTGAGCTAATCCCACCATATACATTTCAGAGTTTTTGTTTTGACGCTGGCGCGCCAGGAGGGACTCGAACCCCCGGCCTACTGCTTAGAAGGCAGTTGCTCTATCCGGCTGAGCTACTGGCGCACATTCAAGAACCCTCGGAAAATGGAGCGGGTGAAGGGAATCGGACCCTCGTACCCAGCTTGGAAGGCTGGTATTCTACCATTGAATTACACCCGCAAGCTATGAGAGCATACCATTATCCGCGCCGGATGTCAAGAGTTCCTGAAAGAAAAACTTTGAAAATCCGGCGCGGCATGGGAAAATTTTTATCCGATCAGCCGTGATAGAGCTTGTGCGTTTCGTATTTCGGCTCGCAGGTGAGGTTGATCTTGAGCTTGGAGAGCGTATTTTCGTCGGCTCGGGCGAGAATGACGGTCGCGTGCGCCTCGCTCCCGGCGAGATCGTTGAGCGCCTCCATCGCCCGTGAGGCGACCGGATCGCTGACGGCGCACACCGCGAGCGCGATGAGCGCTTCGTTCACGTGCAGGCGCGGGTTCTTATTGCCGAGATGCTCCACCTTGAGATGCTGCAGCGGCCGGATGATCTCCGGGGAGAGGAGCAGCACGTCGTCCGGGATACCGGCGAGCGTTTTGAGAGCGTTCAGAATGCACGCCGAGCACGCGCCGAGCAGCGAGCTTGTCTTGCCGGTGACGATGCGCCCGTCGGGCAGCTCCATCGCCATGGCGGGCTTGTCGCCGTTGAGCTCCGCCTTTTCGAGCGCCGGGACGACCGGCGGGCGATCCTTGCACGTGATGCCGAGCCGGTTCATCAAAAGCTCGAGCTTCATGAGGGCGTTCTGGCTGGCCATGCCCTTGCGCACCTCGCACGCCGTGTGGTACCAGCGGCGGATGATCTCCTGCTTCGAGGCCTCGCAGCATGCCGCATCGTCGCAGAGGCAGTACCCGGCCATATTCACGCCCATGTCCGTGGGGCTCTTATACGGGCTCTCGCCGAGAATGCGCGTCAATATCGCGCTGAGCACGGGGAAGATCTCTACATCGCGGTTGTAGTTGACCGCCTTCTCGCCGTAAGCCTCGAGATGGAACGGGTCGATCATGTTCACATCGTCCAGGTCGGCGGTCGCCGCTTCGTAGGCAAGGTTGACCGGGTGGTTGAGCGGAAGATTCCAGATCGGGAACGTCTCAAACTTCGCATACCCGGCGCGCTCACCGCGCTGGTGATGATGATAGAGTTGGGAAAGACACGTCGCCATTTTGCCGCTGCCGGGGCCGGGCGCGGTCACGACGACGAGCGGGCGGGTCGTTTCGATAAAATCGCTCTTGCCGAAGCCGTCGGGCGATACGATCAGCGGGAGGTTGGCGGGGTAGTCGGGGATGATGTAATGGCGGTAGACCGGCACGTTGAGCGCTTCGAGCCGCTTCTGGAACTGGGACACCGTGTCCTGCTCGCGGCAGTGCGTGATGCACACGCCGCCGACGTACAGCCCGCAGGCACGGAACGCGTCGATAAGGCGCAGCGCCTCCATGTCGTAGGTGATGCCGAGATCGCCGCGGCGCTTGTTGCGCTCGATATCGTCTGCGGAGATTGCCACGATGACCTCGCTTTCCGCCTTCATCTCCATGAGCATGCGGATCTTGCTGTCCGGCCGGAAGCCCGGCAGAACGCGCGAGGCGTGGAAATCGTCAAAGAGCTTGCCGCCGAACTCCAGATAGAGCTTGCCGCCGAACTTATTGATGCGCTGGCGGATGCGCTCCGATTGAAGCCGGACATACTGGTCGTTGTCAAAGCCGATCTTTCCCATATCTTTCTCCCTCTATTTTACTCGCCGTAATGCACGTCGCCGTTGAGATGCGAGAGTGCCGTGAGGTATTTTACCATGCAGTGAACGGTGCTGCTCCGGATGACATAGTGCGTGTCTCCGGCGCTGATGTAAAGATCCTGCGGGCCCATGAGCGATACGCCGGTGATCTCGCTTACCGGGATCTCCGCCTTCGGCAGCTCCAGCGTGCCGCGGAAAAGGCGCATATCGCCGCGGCCGAGCAGCTTTGTGCCGCTGCCGGACGCGACCGTATCGACGCGCACGTCGGTGTCGGTGAAAATGGGCTTATCCCCCGCCTCGTCGCACAGGCGGACGATCTCGCCCTTCTGCCAGCGCGTCCAGTCGCGGAGGTTATCGAAGGGAATATCCTCCCCGACGAGAAAGCCCGTCGGCAGATAACGGAACGAAAAGCCGCACTTCCAGCACCGGACGGTATCGTCCCGGCTCTGGAGCGTATGCATCCTGCCGCACTTCGGGCAGAGGAAGAGCAGCCGCTCCAGGTGCTCGGCGAGGGCCTTTCCCTCAAAGCGCACGGGGTTTTTCCGCTGGCGCTCGTAGGCGTCCTCGTGAAGATCGGAAACGATGCGCTCGTTGATCTCCTGCGGGCTCATCGCGCGCAGCTCCTCGGGGGAGTATACGCGCACGGCCTCGCCGTGCATCTTCCCGCGGCGGATGGAGTTGCCCGCCCAGCGGGGGCTTGCGAAGTATCCGCCCGTGAGCTTGTAGGTGACGAGCGACGCGCCGCTCGAGCGCGCGAGCTTGCCGATCGAGGGGAGAAACTCCGCCGTCACACCATCCCAGGTGCGGTTGCCCTCCGGGAAAACGCACACGTTCATCCCGCGGCGGAGATAGCGCATCATCGTGAGAACGGTGCTCGCGGCGCTGCCGCTCTTCTGGCGGGGGATGGGGGACTGAAGCCATCCCACGAGCTTGCCGCCGAGCCCCGCGCGGAGCAGATGCTCGCTTGTGACAAAATAGGTCTGCTCCGGAAAACTGCACGCCACGAGGATGGGGTCCCAGTTCGTGACATGGTTGCTCACAAGCAGATACGGGCCTTTGACGTTCGTTTTTTCACAGGTAAAGCCGAATTTGATCCAGCAGATGAGCTTTGCGAGCGGGCGCAGCGCTTTCCATACAAATACATGGCGGCGGCGTCCCTTCACGGTGCCGTGCTCCTCCATATGCAAGCCTCCTTTGCGGCAGTCCATAATATTCTATCTTACAGTATACATCATTTCCTTTCGCAGTTCAAACCCGAAGAGCGCGAAATTCCTCTTTTTTTTCGGCGCGAAATGTGCTATAGTCTAAAATAAGTATAACTATCTCCGCACTGAGGCGGAGAGCAGGAAAGGCAAAACCATGGGTATTCTTGATAAACTGTTCGGCACCCGCAGCGAGCGGGAGGTAAAAAGGCTCCTTCCGACGGTCGATAAGATCGAGGCGCTGAGCGATGAATATGCCGCGCTGAGCGACGAGGCTCTGCGCGCCAAGACCGAGGAATTCAAAGCGCGCTACCAGAGCGGCGAGACGCTGGACGACCTGCTGCCGGAGGCGTTTGCCGCCGTGCGCGAGGCGAGCTGGCGCGTTTTGGGCATGAAGCCCTTCCGCGTGCAGCTCATCGGCGGCATCGTGCTGCATCAGGGGCGCATTGCGGAAATGAAGACCGGCGAGGGCAAAACGCTCGTCGCCGTGCTCCCGGCGTATCTGAACGCCATCACCGGCGAGGGCGTGCATATCGTCACCGTGAACGACTATCTCGCCCGGCGCGACAGCGAATGGATGGGCAAGGTACACCGCTTCATGGGACTGAGCGTCGGTCTCATCGTCCACGGTCTCACCGGCGCGGAGCGCCGCGCCGCTTACGCTGCGGACATCACCTACGGCACGAACAACGAGATGGGCTTTGACTATCTGCGCGACAACATGGCGCTCTATAAAGAGGACATGGTGCAGCGCGGCCACGCATTCGCCATCGTGGACGAGGTGGACTCCATTCTCATCGACGAGGCGCGCACCCCGCTCATCATCTCCGGTCAGGGCGACGAGTCCACCGACCTCTACCGCCGCGCGGACGATTTCGTCTCCCGCCTGAAGAAGCTCGTCGTCGCGTCCGTGGACGAGAAGGAAGAGGAGTCTGACGATATCGACGCCGACTACATCGTCGATGAAAAGGCGCGCACCGCCACGCTCACCGCCCGCGGCATTGCCAAGGCGGAGGCGGCGTTCAATCTCGAAAATCTCGCCGACATGGAAAACTCCACGCTCTCACACCACATCAACCAGGCGCTCAAGGCGCACGGCGTCATGCGGCGCGACATCGACTACGTCGTCAAGGACGGCGAGATCATCATCGTCGATGAGTTCACCGGCCGTCTCATGCTCGGCCGCCGGTACTCCGAGGGTCTGCATCAGGCCATCGAGGCCAAGGAGCACGTGGACGTGCAGAAGGAGAACAAGACCCTTGCCACGATTACGTTCCAGAACTATTTCCGTCTGTACGGAAAGCTCTCCGGCATGACCGGCACCGCGCTCACCGAGCAGGAGGAATTCCAGTCGATCTACGCGCTCGACATCGTTGAGATCCCGACGAACAAGCCCGTTATCCGCATCGACCGGAACGACGTTGTATACAAGAATCAGGCAGGCAAGGACCGCGCCATCATCGAGCAGATCAAGGCGTGCTATGCCAAGGGCCAGCCCGTGCTCGTCGGCACGATCTCCATCGAGAAGAGCGAGTACATCTCGTCCCTGCTCCGCAAACAGGGCGTGCCGCACAGCGTGCTCAACGCCAAGCACCACGAGAAGGAAGCGGAGATCGTCGCGCAGGCGGGCAAGCTCGGCGCCGTGACGATCGCCACGAACATGGCCGGCCGCGGCACGGACATCATGCTCGGCGGCAACCCGGAGTATCTGGCCAAGTCCGATCTCCGCCGCGCCGGATACGACGAGGACACGATCAGCGAGGCGACCGGCTACGCCGAGACCGAGGACGAAACGATCCTCGAAGCGCGCGCTCTCTTCCGCGAGAAGATGGCCGAGCACAAGGCCGTGACGGGCGCGGAGGCCGAAAAGGTGCGCGCCGCGGGCGGACTGTACATCCTCGGCACCGAGCGGCACGAGTCGCGCCGTATCGATAACCAGCTGCGCGGCCGAAGCGGCCGTCAGGGCGACCCCGGCGAGAGCCGGTTTTTCCTGGCGCTGACGGACGACGTCATGCGTCTTTACGGCTCCGAGCGGCTCATCAGCGTGTTTGAGAGCCTCGGCGTCGATGAGGACACGCCCATCGAGCACAAAATGCTCACCGGCGCGCTCGAGCAGGCGCAGAAGACCGTCGAGAGCCGCAACTTCCAGGCGCGAAAGAGCACGCTCGAATTTGACGACGTGATGAACGTGCAGCGCAACCTTATTTATGAGCAGCGCCGCAAAGTGCTCGACGGCGAGGATATCCGAGAGAATATCCAGGGCATGGTGCGCGACACGATCGCCGAGACGGTCGGCAACATCCCGCCGGAGAACGCGGACGATCTGGCCGAACGCGTCGCGCCGCTCACCCGTCTGTTTGTACGGCCGGGCGAGATCGTTTACCACGACGGCATGACGGTGGAAGAGCTCAACGAAACGCTCGCCGCCATCGCCGCGGACGTATACGCCAGGCGCGAGGAGGCCTTCGGCCCCATGCCGGACGGCACGCCGCTCATGCGCGAGCTGGAGCGCGTCGTCATGCTGCGCGTCGTGGACGAGTACTGGATGGACCATATCGACGCGATGGACAACCTCCGCCGCGGCATCGGTCTGCGCGGCTACGGCAACATCAAGCCCATCGATGCTTATAAAAAGGAAGGCTTCGATATGTTCGAGGCGATGATCTCCGGCATCCGCTCCGAGGTCGTGCGCCGTATCTATACCGTCCGCGTCCGCAAGGAAGAGCGCGTTGAGCGCAAGAGCGTGACGAAAAACGCCGTGGCGAACGCCGGGGGCGACGCCTCCGTGCGCAAGCAGCCGGTCAAAAAGGTCAAAAAGCCCGGCCGGAACGACCCCTGCCCGTGCGGCAAGCTCCGTCCGAACGGTCTGCCGATGAAGTACAAGGACTGCTGCGGCAAAAATTCATAAGGTTATACATTATTAATTATTTGATTTTTAAATACGCGGAAGAGAAACCCCTCAGTCACGGCTTTGCCGTGCCAGCTCCCCTGTTAGGGGAGCCAAGATGGTTCTCCGGCCCCACTCGCTGCCCCAAAGGGAAGTAAAGCACGTTTTGCGATCACCGGCTTGCCTCCCCTCGTCAGGGGAGGTGGCAAAACCGAAGGTTTTGACGGAAGGGTTTTCCCGCACCCCCCGTAAAGGAATCAGCTATGGCATTTACACTCTGCGAAAAAGACGATATCCAGTGGGTCACGTCGGACGTGCTCGGCACGAAGCACCTCTTCTCGCGGCGGCTCGGAGATGTCGGGGATTTCCCGTTCAGCTCAAAGCCCGATCCCGAGTGGGAGAGCGAGAGCCGGCAGGAGCGCGTGCGCGCGCTCTGGCAGCGCTTCCGGACGGCGGCGGAGTTTCCCGCCGAGGGCTTTTGCTTCACGCGGCAGGTGCACGGCACCGTGCTGCGCTATGTGACGGAAGCCGAGCGCGCCATGCCGCCGCTGCCGCACCCGCCCGAGGACTGCGACGGGCTCATCACCGACCGGAAGGACGTGCCGCTCTGCGTTTGGACCGCGGACTGCGTGCCGGTGCTGTTCCGCGACCCGAAGGCGGGCATCGTTGCCGCCGCGCACAGCGGCTGGAAGGGAACGGTCGCCGATATGATGGGCTCGGTTGTCCGCCGCATGGAGGACATGGGCGCGAGAGCGGAGAACATCCGTGCCGCGATCGGCCCGGCCATATCGCGCTGCTGCTTTGAGACCGGCCCGGAAGTGCCGGAGGCGGTGCGCGCCCTGCTCGGGAGCGATGCCGAGGGGCTCTGCCCGCCGGAAGAGGGCGTCGAGGGGAAATTCCTCGTCGATCTCAAGGAAACGAACCGCCGGAGACTTCTGCAGCTCGGCCTTGCACCGGAGCACATCGATGTGTCGCCGGACTGCACGATGTGCATGCAGGACGTGTACTGGTCGCACCGCGCCACGAAGGGCCGCCGCGGCACGATGGCGTCGGTTATCATACTTTGAGGTATCGCATTATGAAATACAGAAAGATCTTTGCTCTGCTGCTCGCCGCGGCGACGCTCTTCTCGCTTGCCGCGTGCGGCGAGACCGCTGCCGGGCCGGAGGCGACGCCCGATCCCGCGCTGGACGAGAGCGCCGCGACCGTCTCCGGCCAGACGCTCACCTTCGTCGGCGCCGCGGACGACGTGTTCTCCCTCTCGCTCGACTACGAGGAGAGCCTCAACCCCGTCAAGACGCAGAGCACGCTCAATCAGCTCGTGGACTGCCTCGTGTACGACCGGCTTTTCGAGGTCGATGAGAACTTCAACGTGACGTCGCGCATCCTTTCGGACTGGTATTACTCCAAGAACGAAGACAGCGCGGGCGTGTGGGTGCTCAAGGTGAGGGAGGGCATCCAGATGCACGACGGCTCCACGCTCACCGCGCAGGACGTGGCGTATTCCGTGTCCTGCGTCTTCACGAGCGAGAGACACAAGCATCTGCAGCAGCAGATCGGGCGCGTCTATTCGAGCGCGTACAACGGCGAGGTGTATCTCGCCGTGGAAGGCGCGGACAACGCGCAGCTCCCGCAGCGCATGAGCATCCCGGTCATCAAGTCCGGCTCCGTCGGCGACGAGATCCCCGTCGGATCGGGCCCGTATATGTATAATGAAGACCGCACGGCACTCGTGAAGTTTGACGGGTATGAAAACAGCGAGAGTCTCCCGCTCGACGAGGTGCAGCTGCGCGCCTACCGCGGCATGGAGGAGCTCATCACCGAGTTTGAAAGCGGCCTCGTCGATCTCGTCGTGAACGACCCGACCGGCATTTACAACATGGGCTACGGCGGCAAAAACGAAAAGCGCACCATCACCACCACGAATCTCCACTTCATCGGCTTCAACAGCCAGAGCCGCTTCTTCCAGTATGACGCCTACCGCTACGCGATGAACTGGATCGTGAACCGCGACAAGATCGTATCGGACACGCTCGACGGCAACGCCGTGGCGACGGTGCTCCCCGTCCACCCGAACAGCGCGCTGTACGATACCTCGATCGCCTCGCAGTTTTCCTACGATCCCTCGCGCTGCCTCACCGAGCTCGAGCGCGGCGGCTGCCGCGATCTGGACGCGGACGGCATGCTTGAATTTGCGCTCTCCGGCATGAAGGTGGACATTGAGCTCAACTTTGCCGTCTGCGCCGACAACGCCGCCAAGGTGCAGGAGGCGCGCCGGATCGCCGAGGATCTGGAAGCCATCGGCATCGGCGTCAACCTGCGCGAGCTTACATGGAAGGACTATCTCGCCGCGCTTCGCTCCGGATACATCGACTTCGATCAGGAGGAGCCCGAGATCGTTATGGATATGTATCTCGCCGAGGTCGCGCTGACCGGCGACTGGAACATTCTCACGCTGATCTCCGGCGACTGGGAGGATGACAACACCCTCAACTACGGCGGCTGGGACAACAGCGAGCTGGAGGAGCTCACCGAGGCCTATCTCGGCGCAAAGGACGACGACCGCGCGCAGGCCGTACACGACTGGCTGCAGCTCCTCACGACGACCACGGTGATCCTGCCGGTGTGCTTTGAGACGCGCGAGGTTATCTCCCATCTCGGCGTGATCTCCGGCATGTCGCCCAACCAGTACGACGTATTCAATAATATTACCGCCTGGACAGTCAATATCGGCTGACCGCCGGCGGAAAAAGGAGCAAACGGATATGACCGATCAGGAACTGATGGACATGGCGAAGAAGGCCGCCGAATATGCGTATGTGCCGTACTCGAAATTCCCCGTGGGCGCGGCGCTCGAGTGCAGCGACGGCACGATCTTCACCGGCTGCAACGTGGAGAACGCCGCCTACGGCGACACGATCTGCGCCGAGCGCACCGCGGCGGTGAAAGCCGTGAGCAGCGGCCACCGCGACTTTGTCCGCATCGCCATCTGGGGCAACAGCAAAGAATATTGTTATCCCTGCGGCTCGTGCCGCCAGTTTCTGCAGGAGTTTTCCAAGCATATGACCGTGCTCTGCGCCAAGGGCGACGGGAGCTTCGTGAGCCACAAGCTCTCAGAAATGATGCCGTTTTTCTTCGACTTCTGATCGCATCGAAAAAGAACACCGCGGAGGACCAGATATGAGAAAGAGAATTCTTGCGGCTCTTCTGTGCGCGTGCCTGCTCGTGCCGGCGCTCACCGCTCCGGCGTTTGCCGCGTTCCCGGACGTTCCGGCGGATGAATGGTACACGGAGTACGTCGATTTCTGCACCGAAAAGGGCATCGTCAACGGCTTTGAGGACGGCACGTTCCGCCCGACGGGCTATCTGCGCCGGAGCGAGTTCATCAAAATGCTCGCCACGAGCGCGACGCTCTCGTACAAAAGCGGGCTGCCCGGCAAGCACTGGGCGGAGGCGTACTGGGCGATGCTTTCCGAAAACGGCGTGCTCGAGGGGCTGGACATCCCCTGCACGTTCGACGCTCTGCAGGCAAAGACCACGCGCTACGAAATGGCCGTGATGATCCGAAACTTCCTCGCCAAGGTGCGCGGGGAGACCGAGGCCGTGACGAACGGCGCGGCGCGCAGGATCCCGGACTGGGCGTATATTCCGGAGGCGTACCGCGGCGCGGTGGCGCAGGTGTACGCCAAGGGCATCATCAACGGCATGAAAAACACCGCCGGAGCGGAGGACGGTTCCTTCTGCGGCGAGCGGAAGCTCACCCGCGCGCAGGCGAGCGCCGTTATGGTGCGCCTGCTCGATCCGGCCCGCCGCGCCCCGGTCGATCTATCCGACAACAACCCCTACCGTCTTGCCGACGCGCCGAACGGCCTGCAGCCGTTCATGATCTGGGCGCGCGAGAACGGTTATATGCTCAACAACAACGAGCCGCGCGGCGCTTTTAACAAGCTCTTCTTCGGCGACGAGAACAAAACGTACTTTGCGAGCGCCGAGGAAGCCGCGCCGTATATGCGCGATGTCACCGTGAACGTATGGCAGCTCCAGCCGGACGGGACGAAAACGCAGGCTGCGCTCAAGCTCACGGTACATAAATACCTCGCCGCGGATGTGTACGAAATTTTCCAGCGTATCTTTGAGGACGAGGAGAAATTCCCCATCGCCTCCGTCGGCGGACTGCGCTGCACGGATACCATGCGCCACGCCTGGGGCGCGGCGGTCGATATCAATCCCGACGCGAACTGCGCGGCGGACCGCGTGGACGGCGCGGTGAAGATCACGGTAGGGCAGGGCTGGTGGCCGCTCGGCACCGAAAAGAGCGAGTGGGCCGGTACGCTCGCCGAGCCGAGCCCGTACTCGATCGCCGCGGGCGGGAGCGTTGTGAGGGCCTTCGCCGCCTACGGCTGGGGCTGGGGCGGAACGTGGCAGTCGAGCCGCGATTTCATGCATTTCAGCGTCCGCACCGACGGCGGCTGAGCTAAATTCTCCGTATTCGGAAAATTCGGAGAAATTCCCAAAAAAACTTTGAATTTTTCTCTATCCCCTCTTGACATTAAGAGGGGATTTTGTTATTCTATCAGAGCGCCTGTGCGAAGAAGCAGGGCGTATTATGCGGTGAAGCGGGAGATTGCATCGTTTGACGGTGGTAACTTCCGTGGAGTATGTCCGTAAATCGGGCGGCTGAGAGTTTATCGTTTCCCCGGCCAGCAAGAGGCGTATATCGCCGGAACGGGAAGAAAAACCGGCCATCAGAAAGCCGGTTCTATTTTCGGTTCGGGTCTGATACGCACGGCGCGGTGGATGAAAACTTCTCACCGTACCACTGGGTGGCAGCCACCACCTAAGTACGAAAGTTTTGGAGGAACAAACATGGCAGCAAAGAAAATGATCCGCATCCGCCTCAAGGCCTACGATCATCAGCTGATCGACAAGGCCGCCGAGACCATCGTCGAGACCGCCAAGCGTACCGACGCGAAGGTTTCCGGCCCCATCCCCCTGCCGACGCAGAAAGAGGTCATCACGATCCTTCGCGCCGTTCACAAGTATAAGGACAGCCGTGAGCAGTTCGAGCGCCGCACCCACAAGCGCCTGATCGACATCATCGCCCCCACCCAGAAGACGGTGGAAGCGCTCATGTCTCTGGAGCTTCCCGCCGGTGTCGAGATCGAGATCAAGCTCTGAGATACACCTTATACCGGCATTACCCCCGCGTTCAAAATCTGTATTGAACCCCGCGCCTTACGAAGGCAGGGTCAAGTCAGGAGCCTCCGGACGATATGATCCATGCGACCTGACCAATAACCTGAAAGGAGCAATCCAATGAAAAAGGCCATCATCGGCAAGAAGGTCGGCATGACGCAGATCTTCGACGAGACCGGCAAGGTCGTCCCCGTGACCGTTATCGAAGCCGGCCCGTGCAAAGTGGTCCAGAAAAAGTCCGCGGAAAAGGAAGGCTATGCTTCCGTCCAGCTCGGCTTCGAGGAAATCCCCGAGCGCAAGCTCAACAAACCCGAAAAGGGTCATCTCGACAAGGCCGGCGTCGGCGCGCTGCGCGTGCTGCACGAGTTCCGCCTCGAGAATGCCAACGAGATGAACGTCGGCGACGTTGTCAAGGCTGACGCCTTCAAAGAGGGCGACAAGGTCGACGTCACCGGCATCAGCAAGGGCAAGGGCTACGCCGGCGTCATCAAGCGCTGGGGCGCCCAGCGCACCCCGATGACCCACGGCGGCGGCCCGGTCCACCGTCATGCCGGCTCCATGGGCTCCTCCACGGATCCCAGCCGCATCCTTCCCGGCAAGATCGGCGCCGGCCACATGGGCGCCGAGCAGGTCACGGTGCAGAACCTTGACGTCGTCAAGGTCGATCCCGAACTGAACATGATCGTCATCCGCGGCGCCATCCCCGGCCCGAAGGGCGGCATCGTGTTCATCAAGAACACCGCCAAGACGCTCATCGTCAAGCAGGCCAGCGTCAGCACGAGTGTCAACCCGCAGAAGGCTTCCGCGCGTACCAACCCGCAGAAGGCTTCCGCCCGCAACCGCTAAAGAGAGGAGAGTCTGATTTATGCCTAAAGCGAATCTTTACAACATGGCCGGCGAGCAGGTCGGCGAGGTTGAGCTCTCCGAAGCCGTTTTCGGCATCGAGCCCAACGAGATCGTCCTTCATGCGGCGATCAAGAACCACCTGGCCAACTGCCGTCAGGGCACGCAGAGCGCTCTGACCAAGGGCGAGGTGTCCTACACCACCGCCAAGCCCTGGCGCCAGAAGGGCACCGGCCGCGCCCGCGCCGGTTACAAGGGCAGCCCCGTGTGGACGCACGGCGGCGTCGCCTTTGCCCCGAAGCCGCGTAGCTACCGCTACACCATGAACCGCAAGGAAAAGCGTATCGCCCTGAAGAGCGCTCTGTCCGTCAAGGCGGCCGAGAGCAAGATCTTCGTGGTGGACGGTCTCAGCTTCGACGAGATCAAGACGAAGGCCTGCGTTTCTCTGCTCGAGAAGCTCGGCGCCGAGAACGCCATGATCGTCACCGAGACCGTGAACGAGAACGTCATCAAGTCCGCCCGCAATATCCCCGGCGTTGAGACGACGATCGCCACCGTTCTCTCCACCTACGACATTATGAAGGCCCGCTCTCTCGTGGTCGACAAGGCTGCCCTTGCCAAGATCGAGGAGGTGTACTGCTGATGAAGAGCGTTTATGATGTGATCATCCGCCCGGTCATCACCGAGCAGTCCATGGAAGACCTGGACATCAAGAAGTTCGCTTTTGAAGTGGCGAAGGACGCCACCAAGATCGAAGTGAAGAAGGCTGTGGAAGAGATCTTCGGCGTCACCGTCGTCAAGGTGACCACCACGACCGTCCACGGCAAGCAGAAGCGCACCGGCCGTTACCCCGCCGGCTTTGCGAAGACCTGGAAGAAAGCCGTTGTCAAGCTGAGCGAAGATTCCAAGAACATTGAGATCTTCGAAGGCATGGCCTAAGGGAGGGAAAGAGAATGTCTATTAAAACCTATCGTCCTATCACCCCCGCCCGCCGGCACATGACCGTTTCCGGCTTTGATGGGGTCGACAAGCATGCCGCCCCGGAGAAGTCCCTGGTCGAGGTCAAGAAGAAGAACGCCGGCCGCAACAACTACGGCCGCATCACCGTTCGTCATCATGGCGGCGGCAACCGGCAGAAGTACCGCATCATCGACTTCAAGCGCGACAAGCGCAACGTCGAGGCGCAGGTCCTCCGCCTGGAGTACGACCCCAACCGCAGCGCCTACATCGCGCTGGTCGAGTATCCCGACAGCGAGCGCCGCTACATCCTCGCTCCGGTCGGTCTCGCCGCCGGTGATGTGATCGTTGCCGGCGAGGGCGCCGACATCAAGCCGGGCAACGCTCTGCCTCTGGCGAACATCCCCGTGGGTACCGTTATCCACAACATCGAAATGTACCCGGGCAAGGGTGCGCAGCTCGTCCGCTCCGCGGGCAACGCCGCGCAGCTCATGGCGAAGGAGGGCGCTCTCGCGACCGTCCGTATGCCGTCCGGCGAAATGCGCAAGATCCGCATGAACTGCTACGCCACCATCGGCCAGGTCGGCAACATCGACCACGCCAACGTCTCTCTCGGCAAAGCCGGCCGTGTCCGTCACATGGGCTGGCGTCCGAAAGTCCGCGGCTCGGTCATGAACCCGTGCGACCACCCGCACGGCGGCGGCGAAGGCAAGTCCCCGGTCGGCCGTCCCGGCCCTGTCACCCCGTGGGGCAAGCCGACTCTGGGTTACAAGACCCGCAAGAAGAAGAACCCGACCGACAAGATGATTGTCAAGCGCCGCAACGCTAAGTAAGGAGGGAAGAAGGAAATATGAGCAGAAGCATTAAGAAAGGCCCCTTCGCAGCTCCTGAGCTGCTCAAGAGAGTCGATGAACTGAACAAAGCCGGCGAGAAAAAGGTCCTCAAGACCTGGTCCCGCAGCTCTACGATCTTCCCGTCCTTCATCGGTCACACCTTCGCTGTGCATGACGGCCGCCGTCACGTCAGCGTGTACGTCACCGAGGACATGGTCGGTCACAAGCTGGGCGAGTTCGTGCCTACCCGCACGTTCCGCGGCCACGCCGGCAGCAAGACTGCCGGAAAGTAAGGAGGAGAGATACTGATGGAAGCAAGAGCTGAACACAAATTCGCGCGTATTTCTCCCCGCAAGGTCAAGATCGTCTGCGATCTGATCCGCGACAAGGACGTCGAGCTTGCCAAGGGCATCCTGCAGAACACCCCGAACTCCGGCGCCGCCCTGCTGTACAAGGTCCTGTGCAGCGCCTGCGCGAACGCCGAGAACAACCACGAGATGGATCCCTCCAAGCTGTATGTGTCCAAGGTTATGGTCACCGGCGGCCCGACCATGAAGCGCGGCCGCGCCAGCGCCCGTGGCCGTTACGCGCGTATCCTGAAGAGAACCAGCCACATCACCGTTGTTGTGGCGGAAAAGGAGGCTTGATTTATGGGACAGAAAGTTAATCCGCACGGCCTCCGCGTCGGCGTCATCAAGGATTGGGATTCCCGTTGGTACGCCCGTCCCGACAAGGTCGGCGATCTGATCGTTGAGGACGACAAGATCCGCAAGTACCTCAAGAAGAGACTGTACGCCGCCGGCGTGCCCACCATCGAGATCGAGCGCGACAGCGCCCAGGTCCGCATCTTCATCCACTGCTCCCGTCCCGGTGTGATCATCGGCAAGGGCGGCACGGAGATCGAAAAGCTCCGCCAGGATGTTGAGAAGCTCATCGGCAAGAAGGTCGCCATCTCCATCGTTGAGGTGCGCACCCCCGATACGAACGCCCAGCTCGTCGCCGAGAACATCGCCCAGCAGCTCGAGAAGCGCATCGGCTTCCGCCGTGCGATGAAGAACTCGATCGGCCGCGCGATGCGTATGGGCGCCAAGGGCATCAAGGTCTGCTGCGCCGGCCGTCTCGGCGGTGCTGAGATCGCCCGCAGCGAAACCTACCACGAGGGCACCATCCCCCTGCAGACTCTCCGCGCCGACATCGACTACGGCTTTGCCGAGGCTGCGACCACCTACGGCCGCATCGGTGTGAAGGTCTGGATCTACAAGGGTGAGATCCTCACCACCACGCTGCGCACCACGCCGCGCGTGATGGACACCAGCAAGCCGCTCAACGAGCGTCGCCGTGACGACCGCCGCGGCGGCCGCCGTGACGATCGCCGCGGTGGCTACAACCGCGACAACCGCGGCCAGGGTCAGGGCTTCAACCGCGACAACCGCGCGCCCGGCCAGGGCTACGGCCAGCGTCCCGCGGGCCAGGGCTACAACCGCCCCAACAACGGCCAGCGTCCGGCGGGCCAGGGCTACAGCCGTCCCGCTGCTCCCAAAGAAGGAGGTAATTCCTGATGTTAATGCCTAAGAGAGTCAAATACCGCCGCCAGCAGCGCGGCCGTATGAAGGGCAAAGCCACCCGCGGCAACGTCGTCAACTACGGCGAATGGGGCCTGATGGCTACCGAGCCCTGCTGGATCACGGCCAACCAGATCGAGGCCGCCCGTGTCGCCATGACCCGCTACACCAAGCGCGGCGGCCAGGTTTGGATCAAGATCTTCCCCGATAAGCCCGTGACCCAGAAGCCCGCCGAGACCCGTATGGGTTCCGGTAAAGGCTCTCCCGAATATTGGGTTGCCGTCGTGAAGCCGGGCCGCGTTCTCTTTGAGATCGCCGGCGTTCCCGAGGATGCCGCCCGCGAGGCCATGCGCCTGGCCAGCCATAAGCTGCCCTGCAAGACGAAGATTGTCGCGCGTGAGGCCGCCGAGACCGAGAATGGTGGTGAAAACTGATGAAGGCTAATGAGATTCGTAACCTGTCCGTCGAAGAGCTCGACAAGAAGCTCGCCGACCTGAAGAAGGACCTGTTCATGCTCCGCATGCAGCATGCCACCAACCATCTCGACAACCCCATCAAGATTTCCAACGTCCGCCGCGATATCGCGAGAGTTAAAACCGTGCTTCGTCAGAAGCAGCTCGAGCAGTGAAGGAGGTAACCGAAAATGAGTGAAATTAGAACTTCTTCCCGCAAGATGCGCGTCGGCAAGGTCGTCTCCGACAAGATGGATAAGACCGTCGTTGTCACCGTGGAAGACCGCGTGGCTCACCCCACGTACAAGAAGATCATCGGCCGGACGTACCGTCTGAAGGCGCACGACGAGAACAACGAGTGCGGCATCGGCGACAGAGTCCGTGTGATGGAGACCCGCCCCCTCAGCAAGGACAAGCGTTGGCGCGTGGTCGAGATCATCGAAAAAGCGAAGTAAGGAGGCGCCGAAGAAATGATCCAGGCTGAATCTTATCTGAAGGTTGCCGACAACACCGGCGCCAAGGAGCTCAAGACCATCCGTGTTCTTGGCGGCTCCAAGCGCAAGTACGGCAACGTGGGCGACGTCGTCGTCGCCAGCGTCCGCAAGGCCACTCCGGGTGGCAGCGTCAAGAAGGGCGATGTGGTCAAGGCCGTTATCGTCCGCACCACCAAGGGCGTCCGCCGCGCGGACGGCACCTACGTCCGTTTCGACGAGAACGCCGCCGTTCTCATCAACGGCGCAGATGACCACAACCCGAAGGGTACCCGTATCTTTGGGCCCGTGGCCCGCGAGCTCCGCGACAGAGAGTACATGAAGATCCTGTCGCTGGCTCCCGAAGTCATTTGAGGAGGGCATGGGAATGAAGATTCGTAAAGACGATAAAGTCGTCGTTCTGTCCGGCCGCGACAAGGGCAAGGAAGGCAAAGTCCTCTCCGCCGACCCGAAGAACGGCAAGGTCATTGTTGAGGGCGTGCTCGTCGCCTCCCGTCATCAGAAGCCCCGCAAGCAGGGCGAAGAGGGCGGCATCATCCAGCGCGAGACCCCCATTTACGCCAGCAAGGTCATGCTGGTCTGCCCGAAGTGCGGCAAGCCCACCCGCGTGGGTCACACCGTTATCGACGGCGAAAAGGTGCGCGCCTGCAAGAAGTGCGGCGCCGCTATCTGAGAGAGGAGAGTGACAGAATATTATGGCTTACGTTGCAAGACTGAAGAAAAAGTATAATGAGGAAGTCGCTCCCGCTCTGATGCAGAAGTTCCAGTACAAGAGCGTCATGCAGATCCCCCGCATCGACAAGATCGTCGTGTCCGTCGGCTGCGGCGACTGCAAGGACAACGCCAAGATGCTGGAATCCGTCGTCAAGGACATCAGCGCCATCACCGGCCAGCATGCCGTCGCCACCGTCGCGCGCAAGAGCGTCGCGAACTTCAAGCTCCGCGAGGGCATGAAGGTCGGCGTCAAGGTCACGCTGCGTCAGGACCGTATGTGGGAGTTCATGGACCGTCTGTTCAACGTGGCTCTGCCCCGTGTCCGTGACTTCCGCGGCATCTCCGCCGATGCGTTCGACGGCCGCGGCAACTACTCCCTCGGCATCCGCGAGCAGATCATCTTCCCCGAGATCGAGTACGACAAGATCGAGAAGCTGCGCGGCATGAACATTGCCATCTGCACCACCGCCAACACCGACGAAGAGGCTCGCGAGCTCCTCAAGCTCATGGGCGCTCCGTTCATGAACGACTAAGGAGGAGAAGAAAAATGGCGAAACTTTCCATGAAGCTCAAGCAGGCCGCTCCTGCCAAGTTCTCCACCCGTCGCTACAACCGCTGCAAGATCTGCGGCCGTCCCCACGCCTATCTGCGCGACTATGGCATCTGCCGTATCTGCTTCCGCGAGCTGGCCTACAAGGGCCAGATCCCGGGCGTGAAGAAAGCCAGCTGGTAATTGCAAATTGCTCCGTCAAGCGCCTGAAATTCAATAAAAAAATTGAATTTCAGGCCTTGGCGGACTTGCCGCGTCAGCGGATCTTTGCTATAATAGATCAGTTGGCACGGCCGACAAATTTCGTAAAGGATAGCGAAAGGCCGCGGTCAATCATGTATTGACGCGGAACCTCGCTGCCTGAACCGGGTAAAACCGGTAACTCTAATAAGGAGGATATACCCAAATGCAGATCACCGATCCCATTGCCGACATGCTCACACGTATCCGCAATGCCGGCACCGCCAAGCATGAAACCGTCGATGTCCCCGCCTCCAAGATGAAGAAGGCGATCGTCGAGATCCTGCTGAACGAGGGCTACATCAAGTCCTATCAGCTCGTTGACGACGGAACCCAGGGCATCATTCGCATCACGCTGAAGTATCTCCCCGGCAAGGAGAAGGCCATCCAGGGCCTTAAGAGAGTCTCCAAGCCCGGCCTGCGTATGTACGCCGGCGCCGAAGAGCTGCCCCGCGTCCAGAAGGGACTGGGCATCGCCATCATTTCCACTTCCAAGGGCGTCATGACCGCCAAGCAGGCCCGTGCCGAGCATGTCGGCGGCGAAGTCCTCGCGTTCGTATGGTAAGGGAGGAGAGAGAACATGTCTAGAATCGGTAGAGCTCCCATTACCGTCCCCGCCGGTGTTGAGATCACCGTGGGCGAGGGCAACCACATCACCGTTAAGGGTCCCAAGGGCACGCTGGAGCGCAATGTCGCCCCGCAGATGCTCATCGAGATCGAGAACGGCGTCCTCCACGTCAAGCGTCCCAACGACGAAAAGCAGAACTGCGCGCTCCATGGTCTGACCCGTACGCTGGTCAACGACATGGTCGTCGGCGTCACCCAGGGGTTCTCCAAGACTCTGGAGATCCAGGGCGTCGGCTATCGTGCGCAGAAGGAAGGCAAGAATCTCGTGATGAACCTCGGCTTCAGCCACCAGGTCATCGTTCCCGAGATCGAGGGGATCGAAATCGAAGTTCCCGATGCCAACCACATCGTCATCAAGGGCATGGACAAGCAGAAGGTCGGCCAGTTTGCTGCGGATACCCGCATGAAGCGTCCGCCGGAGCCCTATAAGGGCAAGGGCATTCGCTATCAGGGCGAGGTTGTCCGTATCAAAGAAGGCAAGACCGGTGCGAAATAAGGGGAGGTGCGCCTGAATGGTTAACAGACCGAATACTGCCGCTCAGCGCAAGCAGCGCCACGCGAGAGTCCGCGGTAAGATCTCCGGCACGCCGGAGCGTCCGCGCCTGTGCGTGTTCCGGAGCGAAAGCAACATTTATGCCCAGGTCATCGACGACGTCAACGGCAACACTCTGGTGTCTGCCTCTTCCGTCGAGAAGGACTTTGAAGGCAACGGCGGCAACGTGGAAGCCGCCAAGAAGATCGGCTCCAAGATCGCCGAGCGCGCTCTTGCGAAGGGTATTGAAGAAGTGGTCTTCGACCGCGGCGGATATATCTATCACGGACGCGTCAAGGCTCTGGCCGAAGCTGCCCGCGAGGGCGGCCTGAAATTCTAAGCGGGAGGAGGAAACGAATTATGGCATATGGTAACGATCGCCGCGACAACCGCCGCGGCCGGGAGGAAAGCTCCGAGTATATCGAGAAGCTCGTTTCCCTCAATCGCGTCAGCAAGACCGTCAAGGGCGGCCGCATTATGAAGTTCTCCGCGCTCATGGTCGTCGGCGACGGCAAGGGCAAGGTCGGCTTCGGCATGGGCAAGGCCGGCGAAGTCAGCGAAGCGATCCGCAAGGGAATTGAAGATGCGAAGAAGAACATGCACACCGTCACGCTGACGGGCACCACGATCCCGCACGAAGTTCTCGGCGCTTTCGGCGCCGGCCGCGTGCTGATCAAGCCCGCCGCCCCCGGTACCGGCATCATCGCCGGCGGCGCTGTGCGTGCCGTGATGGAAGCTGCCGGCATCAAGGACATCCGTGCCAAGAGCCTGCGCTCCAACAATCCCAACAACGTCGTCGCCGCCACCATGGAAGGCCTTCTGTCTCTGCGCAATGCCGAGCAGGTCGCCGTTTACCGTGGCAAGTCGGCCGACGAGCTGAAGGCGTAAGGAGGATAACGGTATGGCAACTCTGAAGATCAAGCTCGTCAAGAGCCTGAACGGCAGACTGGACAAGCACATTGCCACTGCCAACTCCCTGGGTCTTTACAAGATCGGCAACGAGACGACCCAGCCTGACAACCCCCAGACCCGCGGCAAGATCGCCCAGATCGGCTATCTGCTGAAGGTCACGGAAGAATAAGGAGGCCCAACGTATGTTTATGAATGAACTTTCTCCCGCCGCCGGCAGCACCCACGTTGCCAAGCGCAAGGGAAGAGGCATCGGCACCGGCAACGGCAAGACCGGCGGTCGGGGCCACAAGGGCCAGAAAGCTCGCTCCGGCGGCGGTGTCCGCATCGGATTTGAAGGCGGCCAGATGCCTCTGGCGCGCCGCATCCCGAAGCGCGGCTTCAACAACATCTTTGCCAAACCTCTCGAGTCCATCAACGTCTCTGCTCTCAACCACTTTGAGGACGGCGCCATTGTCGACGCGAACGTCCTTCTGGCCGAGGGCATCCTGTCCAAGTGTGTCCACGGCGTGAAGATCCTCGGCAGCGGCGAGCTCACCAAGAAGCTCACCGTCAAGGCCAGTGCCTTCTCGGCCAGCGCCAAGGAGAAGATCGAAGCCGCTGGAGGAAAGGCCGAGGTGGTGTAAGGTGGTCCAGACTTTCCGTAACGCATGGAAGATCCCTGAGCTGCGCCGGAAGATCCTCTTCACGCTGTTCATCGTTCTTCTTTACCGGCTCGGCAATGCCGTGCCCGTGCCTTATGTGGACACCAACATTCTTGCCACCTATTTTGCCCAGCTGAAGAACACCGTCCTCGGACTTTACAACACCATGTCCGGCGGCGCGTTCTCCTTGGCTACCATCTTTGCTCTGAGCATCCAGCCCTACATCAACGCCTCCATCATCATCCAGCTCCTGTGCATCGCTATCCCGGCGCTCGAACGGCTGAGCAAAGAGGGCGGCGAAGAGGGCAAGAAGAAGATCGCTGCCATCACCCGTTACTCCACGGTCGGCATCGGCCTCGTTCAGGGTTACGGCTACTACTTGCTTATGAGCCGCAACGGTATCATCGTGTCCGAGGCTCCCGCTGTCTGGGCGGCCATCGTCATCGTGATGACCTTTACCGCAGGCTCCGCGCTCGTCATGTGGCTGGGTGAGCAGATCACCGAATTCGGCATCGGAAACGGTATCTCCATCATCCTGTTCGCGAGCATCGTCAGCCGCTTCCCGCAGGGCCTCGGCAGCCTCGTCAGCAAAGCGATCAACCACGACCTCTCCTGGGTCGCCACGATCCTCATGCTGATCGGAGCTCTCGCCATGATTGTGATGATCGTCATCGTCAACGATGCCGAGCGCCGCATCCCGGTCCAGTACGCCAAGCGCGTCGTCGGCCGCAAGATGTACGGCGGTCAGGCCACGTACCTGCCGATGAAGGTCAACATGTCCGGCGTGCTGCCCATCATCTTCGCGCAGTCCATCGCGTCCCTGCCTCCCACGATCATCCTGCTCTGCGGCGGCAGCCAGGACAGCTGGTTCATGCGCACGTTTGACAGCAACACGATCCCCTACGCGATCGTGTACTTCCTGCTGATCCTCTTCTTCGCTTACTTCTACGCGACGATCCAGTTCAACCCCGTCGAAGTTGCGAACAACCTGAAGAAGAACGGCGGATTCATCCCCGGCTACCGCCCCGGCAAGCCGACCAGCGAGTTCATTCAGAAGGTCCTGAACAAGGTCACCCTGTTCGGCGCCGTTTATCTCGGCATCATCGCCTGCGTGCCCATCATCATCAGCGCCTGCTCCAAGGCCGCTGCCGATACGGGCATCTCCCTCGGCGGCACCTCGATCATCATTGTGGTCGGCGTTGCCATCGAGACGGTGCAGGCTCTCGAAAGCCAGATGCTCATGCGCCACTACAAGGGCTTCCTTGAATAAGGAGATCCCGACATGAAGCTGACTTTGCTGGGCGCCCCCGGCGCTGGAAAGGGGACCCAGTCGGACATCCTATCCCGTAAATTGGGTGTCCCCACCATTTCAACCGGCAATATCCTGCGCTCTGCCATCCACGATGGCACGAGCGTGGGTCTCGCGGCCAAGTCGTACATCGACAAAGGCCAGCTTGTGCCGGACAACGTGATCATCGACATCGTGCAGGAACGGCTCTCAAAGCCCGACTGTGCCAACGGATTCATCCTCGACGGCATGCCCCGGACGATCCCCCAGGCGGAAGCGCTTATCGCTCACGGCATTGAGCTCGACAGCGTGCTTTCCCTGGAGGTTTCCGACGAGGACATCGTAGAGCGCATGGCGGGGCGGCGCGTCTGCCCCCGCTGCGGCGCGAGCTACCACGTCCGCGTGAATCCGCCGAAGCAGGACGGCGTCTGCGACGCCTGCGGCACGGCGCTCATCGTCCGCCCGGACGACGCGCCCGAGACCGTGCGCGACCGTCTGCATGTCTACCATGAACAGACCGAGCCGCTCAAGGGCTTTTACGAAAAGCTGGGGCTGCTTCACAGTGTGGAAAACGTCGGCAGCATCGAAGATGTAAGCCGTGAGATTTTCCGCTCTCTGGGGATCGTTGAATGATGATTACGATCAAATCACAGCGAGAGATCGAGCGGATGCGCGAAGCCGGAAAGATCACAGCGGCTGCCCGAAGCGTCGGGCGGCAGATGCTGCGGGACGGCGTGACCACCGAAGAGATCAACAAAGAGATCCATAAGTTCATCCTGTCCTGTGGAGCCACGCCGACATTTCTCGGCTACGGCGGCTTCCCGAAGAGCGCGTGCATTTCCGTGAACGACGAGGTCATCCACGGCATTCCCGGAAAGCGCATCGTTCGAAACGGAGACATCGTCTCCATCGACGTGGGAGCCACCTATAAGGGCTATGTGGGAGACTGCGCCGGCACTTTCCCGGTCGGGGAGGCGTCGCCGGAAGCGCTGGAGCTCATCCGCATCACGCGGCAGAGCTTCTTTGAAGGGATCAAGTATGCCCGTGCGGGAAACCGGCTGAACGACATCTCCGCCGCGGTGCAGCAGTACGCGGAAAGCCACGGCTGCGGCGTTGTGCGCGATTATGTCGGCCACGGCATCGGCACCAAAATGCACGAGGATCCGGAAGTCCCGAACTACGTTCCCGATCGCAGGGAGCGCAGGCCGAATCCCCGGCTCCTGCCCGGAATGACATTGGCCGTTGAGCCGATGATCAACGCCGGCGGACCGGCGGTGCGCGTACTGTCCAACAAATGGACGGTCGTCACCGTGGACGGAAGCCTGTCCGCCCATTATGAGAACACCATTCTCATCACAGACGGCGAGCCGGAAATCCTGACTCTTGCCGACGACATTTAAGGAGGGACTTATATGGCGAAAGACGACGTTATCGAGCTGGAGGGCACGGTCGTGGAATCCCTGCCGAACACCTCTTTCCGGGTGGACATCGGCAACGGCCACACCATTCTTGCCCATATCTCCGGCAAGCTCCGCATGAATTTCATCCGCATCCTGCCCGGCGACAAGGTCACGGTACAGATGAGTCCTTACGATCTGACCCGCGGCCGCATCACCTGGCGGTCTAAGTAATTACGAACTCCACCAGTGCGACACGAAGGAGGATAAACCATGAAAGTGCGTCCCAGTGTGAAGCCCATGTGCGAGAAGTGCAAGATCATCAAGCGCAAGGGTAAAGTTATGTGCATCTGCGAGAACCCCAAGCACAAGCAGCGCCAGGGCTGAGATCTGCCCTACGGCGGATCAATCGCAGATAGAAAATCCGAAAGAAAGGGCATAATTTCTTACTGCCCTTTTGGGGTCGGCCTTCATTATGCCATAGGCCCGAGCCACCCCCAGACATGGCATAAAATCATTGAAAGGAATGATTGCAAAACATGGCACGAATTGCCGGCGTTGACCTGCCCAGAGACAAGAGAATCGAGATCGGTCTGACCTACGTTTTCGGTATCGGCAGAACGAGCGCGAAGAGAATTCTCGAAGAGACCGGAATCAACCCTGACACCCGCGTGCGCGACCTTTCCGACGAGGAAGAAGCGCGTATCCGTGAGTGCATCGACAAAGAGTTCATCGTGGAAGGCGACCTTCGCCGCCAGGTGGCTCTGAACATCAAGAACCTGACCGAGATCGGTTCTTACCGCGGCCTGCGCCACCGCAAGGGTCTCCCCGTGCGCGGCCAGCGCAGCAAAACCAACGCCCGTACCCGCAAGGGTCCGAAGCGCACCATCGCGAACAAAAAGAAGTAAGGGAGGGAAACTGATACTATGGCTACCGCACAGAAGGGCAAGAAAGTCCGTACCCGCCGCAGAGAGCGGAAAAATATCGAGAAGGGCCAGGTGCATATCAGCTCTTCCTTCAACAACACCATGGTGACTATCACCGACACCCAGGGCAACGCCATTTCCTGGGCCTCCGCCGGCGGCATGGGCTTCCGGGGCAGCCGCAAGAGCACCCCGTTTGCCGCGCAGACCGCCGCTGAAACGGCTTCCCGCGCTGCTATGGAGCACGGCCTGAAGTCCGTGGAAGTTTTTGTCAAGGGCCCCGGTTCGGGACGCGAAGCGGCCATCCGCGCGCTCCAGACCGCCGGTCTTGAAGTGACGATGATCAAGGACGTGACCCCCATCCCCCACAACGGATGCCGTCCGCCCAAGCGTCGCCGCGTCTGATCAAAGGAGGTAAGAGTAATGGCAAGATATACTGAGGCCGTCTGCCGGCAGTGCCGCCGCGAGGGCCAGAAGCTCTTTCTGAAGGGCGACAGATGCTACACCGGCAAGTGCGCCATGGAGTGCCGCAGCGGCAACCCCGGCCAGCACGGCCAGGGCCGCAGCAAGAACTCCGAGTACGGCCTGCAGCTGCGTGAGAAGCAGAAAGCCAAGAGATACTACGGCGTGCTCGAGAAGCAGTTCCGCAGCTACTATGAGCTCGCGGAGCGCCGTCCCGGCCAGGCCGGCCAGAACCTGCTCGCCATCCTGGAGAGCCGTCTGGACAACGTGATCTACCGTCTGGGCTTTGCCATGAGCCGCGCCGAGGCGCGTCAGCTCGTGACGCACGGCCACTTCACCGTGAACGGCCGCAAGGTCAACATCCCCAGCTACCTCGTGAAGCCGGGCATGGTCATCACGCTGAAGGACAGCAGCCGCAGCCTGGAGAAGATCAAGTCCAGCGTCGAAGCCAATGCCTTCCGTCAGCCTCCGAAGTGGCTGGAGTACGATGCCAACAACATGGTTGCCAAGGTCGTCGGCGTGCCCGAGCGCGAAGATATCGACCTTCCGATCGAGGAGCACCTCATCGTCGAGCTGTACTCCAAGTAATACCCCCGTCCGATTGGTAAGCTGACACATCTGCGGCGCCGATCCCACGGCGCCGACATCTAAAGGAGGGTACTACATGATCGAAATAGAAAAGCCGCGTATCGAGTGCATCGAAAATTCGGCGGAAGCATCCTACGGCAAATTCATTGTCGAACCGCTGGAGCGCGGCTATGGCACGACCTTGGGCAACTCCCTGCGGCGTGTTCTCCTCTCCTCCCTGCCCGGAACGGCGGTCACGAAGATCAAGATCGCCGGCATCCAGCATGAGTTTTCCACCATCCCCGGCGTGACCGAGGATGTGACCGAGATCGTTCTCAACGTGAAGGGCATCATCGCCCGTCTTCACTGCGATACTCCCAAGACCGTCTATATCGAAGCCTCCGGCGAGGGCGATGTCACCGCCGGCGACATCAAGACGGATGCGGAGGTTGAGATCCTCAATCCCGAGCATCACATCGCCACGCTGGGCCCGGACGGCTCGCTTTCCATGGAGCTGACCGTTGGGCATGGCCGCGGCTACGTCACGGCTGAGCACAACAAGCCGGCACAGCCCATCATCGGCACCATCCCCGTTGACTCGATCTATTCCCCCGTGCTGAAGGTCAACTACTCCGTTGAGAACACCCGTGTGGGCAACCAGGTGGACTACGACAAGCTGACCATCGAAGTATGGACGGACAAGACGATCACGGCGCGTGACGCCGTTTCGCTGGGCGCCAAGATCCTCTGCGACCACTTCACGCTTTTCACCGACCTTTCGGACGCCGCCGGCGGAACCGTCACGGTCAAGGAGCGCGAGCCGCAGCCGCAGGACAAGGTGCTGGAAATGACGATCGAGGAGCTGGACCTCTCGGTCCGCAGCTTCAACTGCCTCAAGCGCGCAAACATCAACACCGTCGAGGACCTCATCTCGAAAACACAGGACGAGATGATCAAGGTCCGCAACCTGGGCCGCAAATCTCTCGAAGAGGTCGAGCACAAGCTCGCCATGATGGGATTGTCCCTGGCCAGCGACGACAACAACCAGTAAATAGGAGGAAATAACAATGCCTGCCAACAGAAAACTCGGTAAGACTACCGATCAGCGCATGGCAATGCTCCGCCAGCAGGTCACGGACTTCCTGGACAAGGGACGTATGGAGACCACGGTCACCCGCGCCAAGGAGATCGCTCCTCTCGCTGAGAAGATGATCACCCTCGGCAAGGAAGGCGGTCTGAGCAACTACCGCCAGGCGTGCTCCTTCATCACCCGCGAGGACATCGCCAAGCGCACCTTCGACGAGATCGCTCCCAAGTATAAGGAGCGCACCGGCGGCTACACCCGCATCACCCGCATCGGCGCCCGCAAGGGCGACGCCGCGGAAATGGCGGTCATCGAGCTGGTGTAATCCCGTTTAAAACGCAAAAAACGGCGTAGCCTTTTTAAGGCTGCGCCATTTTTGCAAAATGCCGAACAAAACCGCCGAGAAACGCGTCTAATACCATAAGAAAAGCGCGAAGGGAACGTAAAGATGAAAAAGCTGTGTATTCCTATTGCAATGCTGCTTATAATATGTGCTCTGCTGACCGCCTGCGGTGCGCCGGGCACGGTACCCTGCTATCCGGAGGCGGAGGATACCGCGGCGCCACAAATCACGGCAACACCGCAGCCGACGGCGACGCCCCAACCTACTGCCACGCCCGAACCGGAAGGTACGCCGGAAACACCGGCGGCACAGACCCCGACAGAGACGGAAGCCGCGGCAGAGGGCGACGCTATCGAGCGCTATATGCAGACCTTGACGCTGCGGGAAAAGGTCGGCCAGCTCTTTTTCATCCGTCCGGACGCGCTCGACCCGGCGCAGACGCCGGGACAGATCAACTCCTCGGAAACCGAGGGCGTGAAAACGCTCACGGACGATATGCGCGCGGTGCTCGCGGCGTACCCGGTCGGCGGCGTTGCGATCTTCGGCAAAAATATCTCTGATCCCGAAACGCTCCGTGCGTTCACCGAACAGCTGCGCGACTCGACAACGGTGCCGCTGTTCCTCGGCGTGGACGAGGAGGGCGGGCTTGTTGCGCGGCTTGCCAATAACGCCGCCTTCGGTCTGCCGAAATACGAGAGCGCCGCCGCCGTGGGCGCGTCGGGGAATCCGGCGGATGCCGAGAACATGGGCCGCACGATCGGCGGCTATCTCGCCGATTACGGCTTCACGGTGGACTTTGCGCCTGTGGCGGACGTATATACGAATCCGGCCAATACCGTCATCGGCAGCCGGGCATTCTCTGCGGACGCGAATACCGCCGCGGCCATGGCGGGTGCGTGCGCGCGGGGGCTCGCCTCGCAGGGTGTCCTGCCGGTGTATAAGCATTTCCCCGGCCATGGCGACACCGCCGAGGACAGTCACAACGGCCTTGCCGTCACATATAAGACGCACGATGAGCTTGCCGCGTGTGAGTGGATCCCATACAGCGCAAACGACCTGACCGGCTGCGCCGTCATGGTCGGGCATATCGCCGCGCCGAACGTCACCGGCGATCTCACGCCCGCGAGCCTTTCCGGTACGATGATCACCGGATACCTCCGCGGCGAGCTGGGTTTTACGGGGCTGGTGATCACCGACTCCATGGCGATGCACGGCGTGACCGACGCCTATTCGTCCGGCGACGCGGCGATCGCCGCGATCGAGGCGGGCGTTGATATCATCCTTATGCCGGAGGTGCTGTCCGAGGCGTTTGACGCCGTCGTTGCCGCCGTGGAAAACGGCACGATACCCGAGACGCGCCTCAACGAGAGCATCTACCGTGTGCTGCAGTACAAGCAGCTCTACGGCATATTCAATCTGTAAGAATTATTCTTAAAATAGAATAAACAGTTTTTCTCTTCCTGTGCTATACTAAAATTGGTTAACCTGGAAACAAGAAAACAGAGGGAGAACGATGGCTTGCGTTAAAGACTTGCTCTCACTCGATTCCTTTCGACCGATGGAGCTGGCTGCGGGGCACGGCGGGCTGTATCGCCCGGTGTCCTGGCCAAACATTGCGCAGACGCCGAGCATACGCGAATGGCTGATCGGCGGTGACGTCATTATAATGACGGGCATCGGTCTTGAATGCACCGACGAATTTCTCAACAGCATCGTCGAGCAGGCGGTTGAGAAAAAAGCGGCGTGTCTTATCGTGCTGCTCTCCCCGGAACACATCCCCGCCATCCCGGCACAGACGGCAGTTTTCGCCGAAAAAAGCGCTTTTCCGATTTTTGCCGCACCATGGGATACGCACATTGCCGAGGTCGTGGCAGATATTTCCCAGCTTTTGCTGCTGGAGCGCTACCGGCAGGAGGCGTTCGATTCGCTTTTGGAGGAGCTGCTGTTTCATAACGGCGGCGTACCGTCGGAAACGCTGCGAAGCTTCATTAAGAAGCAGCACGTTGCCGGGCCGCACACGGCGGTCGTAGCGCGCTTTCCGGTAACGGAGGCGGAGTACAGCTTTCGCAGCGATACGCTTCGCCGCCAGGCGGTCAACTGTATGATACAGGACGTTAAGTGCGCCTTCCCGGGAACGCTCTATCTGAACCGGCAGCAGGAGATCATTTTTCTCGTTCGGCTGGAGCGAAGCGAGCTTCCGAGACTGAAAAAAACGCTGCTTTCTGTTTGCCGGAGCATACGGAAACAATGGATTCTGGCAGCACCTGTCTGCGGTGTTGGCGAGATATATGAAGAGCCGCTGCTGCTTCGGCGCAGTGCAGACGAGGCCGGACGCGCTGCGGGCATGAACAGCCGGGAGCCTGTGACGCTTTTTGAAGAGCTTGGGATCTTTCGCCTGCTGGCCGAGTGCCCCGATCAGGAGGCAGTGCGGGAATTTGCCGTCTCCCGGCTCAAGCCGCTGCTCGACTATGATCTGGAAAACCGGAAGAATCTCCTGCAGACATTGGAAACCTACCTTCTCACAAATGGCAGCGCTACGGAAACGGCGGAACGGCTGTATATGCACCGCAACACCGTAACCTATCAACTCACAAAGATCCGTGAACTGCTGAACATGGATACCGAGGATGCCGAGCACCGAAATATGCTTTTCAATTATCTTAAAATATACCGCTACTGCCAGAGATAAAGAACCGGAGAATCGCTTTTGAAAAAAATCGATCCTCCGGTTTTTGTTACATATTGTTGAACAAGCTGTCTGACATATAAAAAATATATTGGCGAGTGGCACAATATTTAAAAAAGATTATTGTGCGCGGCGCATAAACCGCATCCGGCCGGTCTGTGCTACGATACAGACACGGGGAAGGAAAACCATCCCCCAAAAGAAAAGAGAGGAATAATGACCATGAAAGCGTATTTTGACAATGTTCCCAAGGAAGTTCCCGAAGATCTCGCGAAAGTATTTCTTGACCGTCACGACACAGCCGTCATCACCATCGATATGCACGACGGGCACCTCTCCGAAGACCCCGACTGCCCCTGCCCGTGCCTGCGTGGCCGCGAGATCATTGAGCCGCTCAATGCCTTTACCGCGGAGGCGCGCTCTCTCGGTATCCCGGTGATCCATGTGCGCTCTACACTGCGAAAGGGCGGCGTGGACGAGAAGCTCTATCCTTCTGCGTGGCGCATGGTGTTCCCGATGTTTGTAGGCAAGATCCCCAACATAGACGAGCACGCCATTGAGGGTACCCGTTGGAACAAGATGAGCATTAACGTGGAAGACGGCGATCTGATGGTCACCGGAAAGAAACGCTTGAGCGCGTTCTATCCGACGGATATGGAGATGCTGCTGCGCAATCTCGGCATCCGCCGCGTGATCCTGACCGGCTGCATGACGGACTGCTGCGTGCTCAATACGGCATTTGACGCCGCCAACCGGGACTTCCGCGTAGTCGTCCCGCGTGATCTGACCCGCGGCTCGGCGCATCTTGAGGAAGCAGCGCTGCGTATGGTCTCGCTGCATCTCGGCCTTGTGGTCGATTCCGCTGATCTTGTCGGTGAGTGGAAGAGCCAGCAGCCCTAAACGTTGGACGGAAAGGGAGGGAACGAATATGTCACACAGAGCCTGGACATTCCGGAACATTGCCGTGCGCTGCCTTGTGATCCTTATCGGCACAGCCGTTGCCGGCGTCGGCTGCGCGGCTTACGTCGTTGCGACGCTCGGCAGTGACCCGGTCACGGTGTTTGTGCAGGGCATCCAGTCCGTATTTCATCTCAAGAGCTTCGGCGCGGCGATGAATGCATACAATATCGCCTTCTTTGTTGTGATCCTTATCATGGGACGCAAGTACATCCATCTCGGCACCGTAATCTATACCTTCCTCTGCGGTACGTTTTGCAATCTGTTTATCGGACTTTTCCATCCAATCCTCGGTACGGAACCGTCGCTTGTGCTTCGCGCCGTATTCCTGCTGATCGGTGTTGTCGGCCTGGGACTCGGTCTGGGAATTTATCAGTCGGCTCGGCTCGGCTGCGGGCCGACGGACGGATTTAACCAGTCGCTCTCCGACAAACTGAAGATCCCTCTGAAATGGGAGCGCATCGGATGTGATGTTGTTTTCTCCCTGGCCGGATGGGCGCTCGGCGGCGTGATCGGTCTCGGCACGGTTCTCGGCATGTTTGCCACCGGGCCGATCATGGGGCCGACGATCACAAAACTTGCTCCGGTCGTTGATCGCTGGGCCGGAACGACGGATTGACAAAAAATAAAAAGGAGAGACGGAGGCTGACGCTGCTTCCGTCTCTCTTTTATCGGAAAAAACCGCCCCTTCGGAAAGGGGGGCGGGGCGGCCTGCGCCGCGGCAAAGAAGAGAAAAGGATGGCGCTTGAGAATAAGAGAGGGGCGGACTCAGCAAAAAAGCCGCCCCAGCTCCGGCAGGCACGGGAAACAAGTAAAATAGACCATTCTTTGTATGTCAAGTAAAATCGCAAACAATATCTCAAAAGCTGCCCAACAGCAGTTTTCACTGGTTTTGAGCAGCTTCTGAATTGTTCTTAAATGAAAATATGTTGACATGTGCCTTGTAATCGGATAGTATCAACTTATATCCAAGGAAACAAGTACAAGAGAAACGGTCTGCCGGTGACAGATACGACTCAGTCAGACGGAGAAGGAGACGTTCTGTTGTTGAGCTCGTGAATATAGGCGGTCAAAAACCGGATGGCGCCTTCGCGATCGGTCTCCGACAGCGTACGGAAAAAGGCGGCCTCCCGGTTGCGCCATTGGTTATGACGGGCTTCGTGAGCGGCAAACAGTGTTTTCCCCTTGTCCGAAAGGGTGTAATACACCTTCTGCCGGTTCCCGTCCAGCTGGTAATCCACCAACGTCCCCTTGTCAGAGAGCTTTCGGATGATCTTGCTGATAGCACCCTTGGTCATATTCATAGCTTCGGCGATGCTTGTGACGTTGGGATCTTTCATCCGGCCAATGCAGTCCAGACAGTTCAGCTCCGAATTATCGTAGCCCGTGAGGTCCGGCACATTGTGGATATCGTCGTTTATTTCGGCAAGGTTGGTGTATTCAAGCAGCAGGTCAAGAAGCAGTTCACAGCGGTCCAACAGAAAAACCTTCCTCTCGGGAATCAAGAATATAAATAGTATACTTCACTCGGAAGAGTTTTGCAACGGTCGTTGCAGCGGCGCTTCCGCAGAAAGAAGGAAACGATCCTGTATGCGGATGCAGCCGCGTCGGCAACATAAGAAAAGAGATCCCTGCGCCTGCCCAGCGCTGGCGTATCCATTTTTTGTGGCATGGTGAATACTGCGCGGATCAACGCGAAAAAGACAAAAGACATTCAAGAATAACGGATAGGACTTTGCGCAAACAAAATAAAAGGGGGATTACCGCGACGTGGAAAGTGTAACATTTATCCTGAACGGCAGAGAGATCACGGCGGAATACGAAGGACGCATGACGCTTTTGAAGTATCTGCGCAATGTGGAATGCATGAAGGGGAGCAAGGAAGGCTGCTCCACCGGTCACTGCGGCGCGTGCAGTGTGCTCATTGACGGTATCCTTGCCCGCTCATGCGTGACGGTTCTCAAAACGCTCGCCGGAAAGAGCGTGGAGACGATCGAAAATCTTCCGAACGACACGGTGCTGCAGGTCATCCAGCGCTCGTTCCTCGACGCGGGCGCGGTGCAGTGCGGCTTCTGCACGCCGGGCATGATCATGGCAGCAAAGGCGCTGCTGTGCAAAACCGTGAACCCGACGGAAGAGGATATATACGACGGCCTGAAGCACAACTACTGCCGCTGCACCGGCTATGTGAAGATCATCGAGGGCGTGAAGCTCGCCGCGGCGCGTCTGCGCGGCGAGAATGTGCCGCTCACTGCCGTGCAGGTGAACGACCCGACCGAGATCGTAACCGGCAAGGGACAGATCGTCCTCGAGATCGAGGGGCGCTTCGTCGGGCAGAGCGTCTGGGATGTGGACGGCCTTGCCAAAACCTCCGGAACGCTCAAATATTGCGACGACTACGAGGCTGACGAGTTCGGCGAGGAAACCATGCTCCACGGCGCGTTCGTTTTCGCGCCTGTGCCGCACGCGCGCATCAACGCGGTGGATTACTCCGCGGCGGAGTCCGCGCCCGGCGTTGCGCGCATCGTCACGCATAAGGACGTGCCGGGGCTCAACAAGATCGGCACATGGACGCCCGATCAGCCGGTGTTTTGCTCGGATGAGGTACGCTTCCTCGGCGATTTTGTCGCCATGGTCGTCGCCGACACGCCGGAGCATGCCCGCGCCGCGGCGAAACTTGTGAAGATCGACTATACGGAGCTGCCCGGCATCTATACGATGGCGGAGGGCGTGAAGACGGACAGCTACATCGTCCGTACCGGCCGCGAGACCGGCGACGTGGAAAAATGCAAGGCCGAGGCGGAGATCGTAAAGGTGCGCGTATCGAAGGATATCCAGCCGCAGGATCACGTCTGCATGGAGCCGGTGAGCGCCATCGGGTACGCAAAGGATGGCAGAGTCACGGTGTACGCCTGCACGCAGGCGCCCTTTGAGGTGCGCCGGATGCTTGCCAAAAATCTCGCCATGGACGAGGAGAACATCCGCGTCGTGGCGACGCCGCTCGGCGGCGGCTTCGGCAAGAAATGCGACTCGTTCCTCGAAGCACCCGCGGCGGTCGCGGCGCTCTGCTGCGATAAGCCTGTCAAGGTAACACTCACACGCCAGGAGGACATGATCGTCACGACCCGCCGCCACGGATACCACACGGATTATGAGATCGGCTTCTCGAAGGACGGCAGGTTCCGGTATCTCGACAGCTTCATGTTCTCCGACGGCGGCCCCTACGAGGCCGAGAGCTACGGTACGCTCATGACCGGCTGTCTGATGTCCGGCGGGCCGTACATCATTCCGAACGTCCGCGTGGATGCCCGCTGCATCCGCGATAACAATCTGCAGGGCGGCGCGTTCCGCGGCTACGGCATCAATCAGGCCGCAATCTCCATCGAAACGGCGCTCGACGAAATGGCCGAAAAGCTCGGCATCGACCCCTTTGAACTGCGGCGGCGCAACGCCGTGTACCCGGGCAGCTGCTCCGTCGGCGGAGAACTGCTCGAGAGCAGCATGGGCATGCACGATACGATCGACCTGTGTGAAAAGGCGGTCAGGGAAGCGCTCAGGGAATACGAGGGGCAGTACCCGAACGGAACGAAGGTCCTCGGCTGGGGCGTGGCGTCCGGATTCAAAAACTCCGGTATCGGCAAGGGCATTTTCATTGACGACGGCGCGTGCAGGCTGACGCTCGACGGCGACGGCAAGCTCCATATGATCGTCTCCGGCACGGACATGGGACAGGGCTTCCGCACCGCCATGGTGCAGATCGCGGCGGAAACGCTGCGCATGGATATGAAGGATATCGATATCGTCATCGGCGATACGGACATCACGATCCCGACCGGCGAGAGCGTGTCCGAGCGCCAGACGCTCTGCGACGGGCGCGCAGTGTACGAAGCGTGCCGCCTTCTGCAGAAGGAGCTGGAAGAGAACCCGCCGCAGCCGGGCGAGAGCCGGTACGCGGAATACTACTTCCGCGCGCCGGAGTGCTTTGCCATCGGAAATTTCAAGGGCGCGGAGGAGAAGGGCGTAAAGTACCGCAACTTCCCGGCCTACGCCTACGCAACGCAGGCGGCGATCGTCGAGGTGGATACCGCCACGGGCAAGGTAAAGCTCCTCAAGGTCATCGCCGCGCACGATGTCGGCCGCGCGATCAATCCGCGCATTATTGAAGGCCAGATGCAGGGCAGCGTATCGATGGGACAGGGATATGCGCTCACCGAGGGCCACCCGACAAAAAACGGCTACCCGGTCAAAAAGCTCTACGGGCAGATGGGGCTTCCGAAGGCGGAGGACACGCCGCGCTACAAGCTCATCCTCATCGAAGACCCGGAACCCATCGGGCCTTACGGCGCGAAGGGCGTGAGCGAGGTCGCCACCGTGCCGATCACCCCGGCGATTTTGAACGCCGTTTCCCGCGCTGTCGGCGTGCGCATCAACAAAGTCCCGGCTTCGCCGGAGGTCGTTCTGGAGGCCATCCGCACCGGGAAATGCGATGTTCCCACCATGGCCGAGCAGGTCGCCGCTCTCGCGAAATAAGACAAAACCCCGCAAGTATCGTATGGAACAGCACCCCATTCCTTAGTACAAGTATTTTATCGTACTTGTCTAACAAATGGGGTGCTGTTTACAGATCGGGAACCTGCGTCTTTCCGCTTCAAACGGAGAAAGAAGTCAGGATGCCTCGTCAAACTGGCTGTTATAGAGCTCGGCGTAGAAGCCGCCGCGCTGCATGAGCTCTTCGTGCGTGCCGCTTTCGACCACGTCACCGTCGCGCAGGACGAGGATCTTGTCCGCGTTTTTGATCGTGGACAGGCGGTGCGCGATCACAAAGCTGGTACGCCCCTTCGTGAGCTCGTCCATGGCCCGCTGGATCAAAACTTCCGTGCGGGTATCGACGGAGGAGGTCGCCTCATCGAGGATCAGCATGGGCGCATTTTGCAGCATAGCGCGGGCGATGGTGAGAAGCTGTTTCTGCCCGGCGGAAATGCCGGCGCTCTCGGAGAGCACCGTATCAAACCCCTGCGGCAGCGAATGAATGAGCTTGTCGAGCCCGCACGCGCGGCAGACCGCTTCGAGCTGTTCGTCGGTGATGCCCTCCATGTTGTACACAAGATTCTCCCGCACCGTTCCCTCAAAGAGCCAGGTGTCCTGCAAAACCATGCTGAAGAGACCGTGTACATCCTCCCGGTGCATTTCGGAGATGGGTACGCCGTCGATTGTTATGCTGCCGCTGTTGATCTCAAAGAACCGCATGAGAAGATTGACCATCGTTGTCTTGCCCGCGCCGGTCGGGCCGACGATGGCGACCTTCTGTCCGGGGAGCACCTCGGCGGAAAAGTCCCGGATGATGATCTTGTCCGGGTCACTCGGATAGCTGAACCGGACGTGGTCAAAGCAGACCCTGCCGCGCACATCGGTGAGCTTCGCGGTCTTTTCGCTCTCGTCGGGCATCTCCTCGCTTTCGAGAAAATCGAAGATGCGGTGCGCAGAGGCGGAGGCGGTCTGCATGTTCGTCATGCCCTGCGCCATCTGCGTCAGCGGCGAGGTGAAAAGCCGGACATACAGAATGAACGAGACGATCACGCCGAACTCGATCGTGCCGTTCATCGCGAGGATCGAGCCGAGAACGCACACCGCGACATAGGCGATGTTGCCGACAATGTTCATAAGCGGCTGCATCATGCCGGAGAGAAACTGCGATCTCCAGTTCGCGTCGTAAACGGCGGCGTTGAGCGTATCGAACTGCGCGCCGATCTTCCGCCCGGCGCGGCTGAGCCGCACGACTTCATGCCCGGAGTACATTTCCTCCACATACCCGTTCAGCGCGCCGAGACTTTTCTGCCGCGCGGCGAAATACCGCTGCGATCTGGACAGGATCAGCACCGTCAGCAGCATGCCGAGGATCGTCACGCCGATGGAAACGAGCGCGAGCCGCCACTCGGTGATGAACATCATAAGGAGACAGCCGACAAACTGCGTGGCCGCGCTGATGATCGTGGGCAGGCTGTTCGTGAGTCCCTGCTGCAGGGTGGAAACGTCGTTTGTGATGCGGCTGAGAATGTCGCCCTGCGAGGTCGTGCCGAAATACTTCTGCGGCACGCGGTTGATCTTGGCGGAAAGCTCGCCGCGTATGCGGTAGGACATTTTCAGCGTGACGACAGACATCGTGTAGTGCTGGATAAAGCTGAAAACTGCACTGAGCCCATAGATGACAGCAAGGAAAATGCCGACTTTGGCGATCGCCGCGAGATCGATGTTTCCGGTGAGGCCGTCCGACATCAGCGTGGCGATCCGGCCGATCTGGTTCGGCCCAAGGATCGTCATCACCGCGCTGAGCGCGGCGAGGATCAGCGCCAGGATGATGACGCCCATGTCCGAGCGCATATAGTCCGTAAGGCGCGGCACCGCGGAGCGGATGCCGTTTGCTTTATTGGTTCGTTTCATTTCCGTCCCTCCTTACGCGAGCTCCGCGGCGCTCAGCTGCGATGTTGCGATCTCGCGGTACACTTTGCAGAATTGCATAAGCTCGTCGTGCGTTCCCATGCCGACGATCTCGCCGCGGTCGAGAACGAGGATCTTTTCGGCGTGGCGGATCGTGCTGATGCGCTGGGCGACGATGATCTTCGTCACATCATGCAGCTCCCGGTTCAGACCCTCGCGCAGCTTCGCGTCCGTCCGGTAATCGAGCGCCGAGAACGAATCGTCAAAGACCAGAATTTCCGGCTTTCGCGCCAGCGCGCGGGCGATGGAAAGGCGCTGCTTCTGCCCGCCGGACACGTTGCGGCCGAGCTGCTCGATCTCGTAGTTCGTGCCCTCCGGCAGCTTATCCACAAACTCCTTTGCCTGCGAAAGCGCAATGGCGCTCTCAAGGTTTTCGCTGTCGCTTCCGGCAGCGCTCTCGCCGAAGAGTACGTTGTCGCGCACCGTTCCCGAGAAGAGAACGGCCTTCTGCGTGACATAGCCGAGCTTATCGTAGAGCGCATCGAAGGAATAGTCCTTCACGTTCACGCCGTCGATGAGCACCGCGCCCTCCGTCGCGTCGTAAAAGCGGGGAATGAGCTGGACGAGCGTTGTCTTGCCGCTGCCGGTTGCGCCGATGATCGCGAGCGTTTCGCCGCGGTTTACCTTGAAATCAATGTTCGTCAGCGCGTCTCCGGAGGCGTGGGGGTAGCGGAACGAAACGTTTCGGAACTCCACCGTTCCGGTCTCCGCGCCGGTTTGGACGCTGCCCTCGCGGATGGAGGCTTTGCGGTCGAGCACCTCGTTGATGCGCTCCGCGGACACCTGCGCCTGCGGCAGCAGCATGAAGATCATGGCGAGCATCATGAACGACATGACGATGTACGTCGCATACGTGCTGAATACGAGCACTTCGCTGAACATGGTAAGGCGCGCGGCCATGTCCGTTACGGCAATGCTGTTCACGAGCGCGGCGCCGACCCAGTAGATCGCAAGCGCCAGACCGTTCATTCCGAGCGACATCGACGGCTGCACTAGCGCAAAGAGCTTCTGGTTTTTTATCTGGAGATCCATCATGCCGCGGCTGGGACCGTCAAACTTTTCGTTCTGGAATTCCTCCGCGTTGAAGGCGTGTACCACGTTGATGCCGGTCAGATTTTCGCGCGCCACGCGGTTGATCTTATCCGTCATTTTCTGCACAAGACGGAAACGGGGAATGCACGAGCCCATAATGAGCAGTACCGTTGTGAACAGCACGACGACAAACGCCGCGGTCACGGCGGAGAGCTCCCAGCTCTTGCCGAGGATCTTGATGATTGCCCAGACCGCCATGATGGGGGCCTTGATCATCATCTGGAGGCCCATGGCGATGATCATCTGAATTTGGGTGATGTCGTTCGTCGTGCGGGTGATAAGGCTCGGAATGGAAAAGTCCTGCATTTCCTCGCTGCCGATGTCCATCACATGGCGGAAGAGCTTTTCGCGCACCGCAAAGCTGAATCCCGACGCGGTTTTTGCGGCGAGAAAGCCGCACGCGATCGCAAGCACCGCGCTTGCCGCCGTGCAGCCGAGCATTTTGAGACCGACGGCGGCAATGTCCGCCGTTGTGCCGGACGTTTTGATCAGCATCGTGAGCTCCGTCATATAGTCCGGCAGACGAAGATCAAAATAGATCTGCACCACGACGAACACCAGACAGAGCAGCGCCATCTCCTTTTCCTTCCGGCGCATATTCTTTATTAGTTTCAGCATCGTTATCTCCTGTTCTCCGGGAAAAGTCCGTTTTTGCGGATGTCCTCTATGTTGTCGCCTATTGCTGCCAGACAGCTGTGGAACACGGCAACATCCGCCTCCGACAGTCCGTCCACCAGTTTTTGCGCAAAGGCCTTTTGCAGCGCGCGTCCGCGCTCTACGATCTCCGCCGCCGCGTCCGTGCACACGAGCCGCGTTTTCCGGCGGTCGCCAGGGACCTCCCGGCGCGAGAGAAGCCCCTCGTTCACGAGCCGGTCCACGTGGACGGACACAATGCCGGATTTGAAGCCGCGGCACTGGCAGACGTCCTTCGCCGTGCCGCTCTCGGGATTGTTGGCGAAGAACATCAGAATATCGACCGCCATCGGCGGCAGGCCGGTATCCCGGCAGACCGGCTGCAATGCGGCATGGTATGCTTCAATAAACCGGTTCGCATTGCGGAACATCTGCGAAGCGGTGAAATTCTGCTCTGACATAAAAACCTCCAAGAACAGAAACTCTAATATTAGAATACTTGCGATTATAATCTGCCGTACCCCGAAAGTCAACCGGCGGAGCGTAAACAATTTATGAACGTCTTGCAGACTCTCATGCAAACAAAAAACCCCCGTGCAGGAAAACGGAGACCCTGCACAGGGGAGATCCACCGCACGGAGGTGGGCGGATGGTATACTAAATCAGCCAGTACTTTGAAAGAAAGTAGCCGGGAATGACCACGATCAGGAAAAATGCCCAGCTGATAAGCGTAAAAACTTTCATAAACCTCCCGCCCTGCCCCGGGTAAGAGCGCACATAAAGCCTGTAATTGATGACCGAGGCGAGGGAACCGATGACGGAGCACAGACCTGCCGTATCCACACCGTACAGAAGAGCGGCCAGATTATCGGTAAAAGGGTAAAGGACAATGGAAGCCGGTACGTTGGAGATGATCTGGCTCAAACCGATCCCCCAGAAATACTCGTGGCCGGCAACGGCGTTGGTAAGAAAGTGCGAGATCGTCTTGTTCGCAGTGATCTGCGATGAAAAGACAAAGAAACAGAAGAAGGTGACCAGCAGAACATAGTCCGTTTTCCTCAGTACGGCGCGGTCAAAAAGCAGAATAACGGCGAGAACGATCCCGGCGGCAGCCGGCCAATACGGTGTTCGGGAGACGACCGTTGCAACAGTCAGCGCAAACAGCCCAACGTAGATAATTCTGTGCTTTTTCCGCTCCGGCTTCCATGCTTCTCCGGAGCTTCCGAGCAAAGAGATCCTTTCGTGAGGGTCCTTTCGGTACAAAAAGAAGATGAACCCGCCGAGAAGAATTGCGGAGGAGAGCCACAGCGGCAGCATATGAAGCATAAACTTTCCGGCGGAAATGCCGGACTGCTCAAACAGAAACAGGTTCTGCGGACTGCCAAAAGGGGTCAGCAAGGAACCGCGGATCGCCGCTATATTTTCCATTGAGATGACCGGCAGGATATACGGTTCTTTTTTTGCCGTGCGGAAGAGAAGGATCGTCAGCGGCACGAAAACGATCAGCGATACATCGTTCGTCACGAACATGGAGGAAAAGAACACACCGAAAATTAAAAAGAACGAGATCCCGACCATGGAAGTGATCTTTTCGGAAAACCTCAAAACCGGCTGAAAAATGTTTTCTTTTTTGAAACCCTCCAGCACCGTCAGCATCATGAAAAGGATCGCCAGAGTGTGCCAGTCGATGCTCCGGAGCGTTTCAACGCCGGGTTTTGAAAGAAAGAGCGATAGACATGCCATCAAAACCGATATTGTGAGCATAAGCTCTTTTTTCAGCAGACAAAGTATCTTTCTCATAGTTGATCCGCCCGCTCCCATGATTTGTATGCAAAGAAAATGCCGGAGATCAAACCCGGCGCAGCGGGTTCGGTATGGAAAGGAAAAACAACACCATCGGTCGATCGGACGCCGCTTGCGGCGGCGGATGACCTCATGGTGTTGTTTTGACGTGGTGGAGCTGTGCGCTCAATATCCGAACTCGAGATAGTGAGCGTATTGTTCCCCGAAATGTTGAAAGTCAACACGAGCTTGCGTCCTTTGTCCCCATCATCGTACACATAAACCGAGTTGACAAGCGTGTCGATGATACGCCGCTGATACTCAACATCTTCTATATCACCCCTCTTGAACGATTCGAGCCAATACATGATTCGCTCCTTCGTCAAGAGGGGCTTTTTCATTTCCTCCCGGGCAATCTGCCCTTCGAGGTCTCTGCGTTCTTCTTCCAGCTCCTCAAGACGTTCCTTCGTTGTTGGTGTGATAATGCCTTGCTCTATTGCAGACATGAGGTTCTTGATTCTCTTATTGGTCTCCTTCAATCGTTCCTGTAAACCTATGAGAATGGAGGTGTCTTGAAGCTCCTTCTCAATCAGCTCCATAGCTCGAGTGGATATTTTTTCTATGTTTTCATCGGTGAGTACCTGTTGCACCGTGAACTCAACGACAGTCCGCTCGAGCCATTCTTTTTTCTCGACTTTCTTCTCACAGTTATGCTTCCTCTTACGATTTACGCACTTGTAGTAATGGTGAACCTTCCCGGTCTTTGAAGTGCCACTCTCACCCACCATAGGCTCGCCACAGTGACCACAGAAGACCTTTGTAGTGAGTAGATAGTCCTCTATGGCTTTGGCTTTTGCCCGGGCTGTGTAGTTGTGCCGGAAGGTTGCTTGCACCTTATCGAACAAGGTCTTGTCGATGATAGGAGGTACTGCGTCCTCCAAGACTACATCATCGTATCGGTACACTCCAATGTATTTATCATTTCGCAGAATCCGGGACAAGCTGTTCTTATTGAAAGCATTTCCTCGGGAGGTCTTGAACCCATGCTCATTCAACCAGTTTACAATCTGCGTTTTGGACTTGCCCTCTGCGTACATCGTGAAGATAGTTCTGACGGCTTTTGCACCTACTGGGTCAATCTCATACTGACGGTCATTTCCTATCTTATAACCAAGCACAGGACTTCCCATAGCGATACCGTGGAGAGCGTTCTCTTTCATACCTCGCTTGATACTCCGGGCAAGGTTCTCGCTGTAATACTCCGCATAGCCCTCGAGGACGGATTCAAGAATGATTCCTTCCGGGGTGTCCGGCATTGGTTGTTTGGCGTAGAAAATCTTCACACCATTACGTTTGAGCTTTGCTTTGTAAATGGCACTGTCGTACCTGTTTCGGGCGAAGCGGTCGAGGGTGTACATAATCACAGCGTCAAAATGCCCCTTCTCGCTGTCTTTGATAAGCCGCTGGAAGCTCGGTCTGTTGTCTGTCTTGCCGGAGATAGCCCGGTCGATATATTCGTCTACGACAATAAAGTCGTTCTTGAGAGCAAATTCGTGACATTCACGAAGCTGTCCCTCGATTGATTCTTCTCGTTGGTTGTGGCTCGAGTAACGAGCATATATTACCGCTTTGATAGTCTCACCTCCAATATCTTCTTTCTATATATCAAAGCGAAGGGAATGACCTTATCACATTGCCGCAGTTGTTCCCTTATCCCCCTCAAGCTCCTCACGGTTCTCAAATTCATAAGCCATAGACATGAACTCATGCTTCGCTCGCCGGGACAGTCCTCGGTAGATACGAAGAATGTCTTCCTCGTCTTCGTTGGCTGGTTTGGTCTCGGGTAAGTCTTCCTCGTCTGCGAAGAAGTCCATGACGGAACACTCAAGCAATTTTGCCATTTCCAGCATTTCGGATTCCTTCGGTAATGACCCTTTAGTGTTGATGGCTGTTGCGAAAGAACTTGAACCCTTAACAGCTTTGACAATGGCGGTCAGATTCGTGCCTTTTTCAGCACAGATACGATTGATATTCTCTGCGAATGTCATAGTGATTCCTCCTCTGCAAAAAATAAATTCGTAAAAACCGAATTTTCCTATTGACAATTCGCATAATAAGAATTAGAATAAGAACATGAAGTTCGGAAAATGCGAATTGGCAATAAGAAAGCGGCCTCTCGAAAATGGCAGTTTTCGGGAAGTTATAGTTATTGATGGTCTTATAAGAATAATAACAATAATTCGCCTATTTGTCAATGGCAATTCTGATTTCAAGAATTTATATCGTGAAGGAGGTAAGAGATTCGTGGACATTAAAGAGAGAATGGCAAATGTGGGAATGACACAGGTAGACATGATACTGGAATTGCAGAAGCGAGGTTATGCAGTTCAGCCGCCTATGATGTCAAGTATTCTCCGAGGGGTTTATACCTATCCCAAGGCAAAGCAAATTCTCGCTGTTTGCAAGGAAATTCTCAAGGAACGTGAGAATGAATGAGCCTGTCAGAAGTACAGGTAAATGACCTCGCAAGACCCTTAGTGGGTATCATCACAAAGTTTTACGCAGACCCTAAGAATGAGGAGGATTTTCAGAAATGGCTACGCAATGTAGAGGAACAAAAACAAAAAGAATCAACAGACATAAGCTCGCTGTGATTCAAGCATATATCATCATCGGTACGCTGGTACTGATTGGCTTTATCGGTGGTCTTGTCGTAGGACGAGCTACCGCTCCGAAGAAACAAGTTACCGTAACGGAGACGGTTGAAGTTCCTTCCTACGAAGCCGATTCCCTCCCGGTTGCCGAAGAAGTTACATATTTCGATGTACCACTTTCACACAGCTTGCAGAGATACATCTACGAGGTGTGTGCGGACGAAAATGTTCCAGTGTCACTCATTATCGCAATGATAGACCAAGAGAGCAAGTTCAACCCGGAAGTGGTTAGTAAGACCGGGGATTACGGTCTCATGCAGATTAACACCATCAATCACGAATGGCTGGCAGAGGAATACAGAACAGCGGATATGCTTGACCCATATCAGAATGTTTTCTGTGGAATTAAGGTCATTGGTTCGTACATTCAGAACTACAATGACTACGGTTTAGCTCTGATGGCATACAACATGGGTGACTACGGTGCTAAGAAAGCATGGGAAAACGGTATCAAATCCACCTCATACAGTGAGAGCGTTCTTGCTCTCATGCAAAAGTATGAACAGGAGGTGAATGTAAATGCCACAAATGCTGACGCTAAGTAACGGCAGACCCGAAACAATCCTATCCCCGAAGGATTTTGAGGATTTGATTGATAAGCACATGGGTATGGACTGTGCGAATTACTATCAGAATCAGATAGAACAGCTTTCAGAACTCATTCGAGACCTTGACAGTTATGTGGACGATAAAGACGTTCACTCGACCGTCAAGGAGGTGCTGAAAGAACATGGCTACTAACCGAAAAATCGGTAACAGTTTTGAGACCGAGTTCTGTGAGCTACTGTTCCAGCATGGATTTTGGTGTCACAACATGGCGCAGAACGCCGCCGGGCAACCAGCAGATGTTATCGCTGTTAAAAACAAAACGGCGTACCTCATTGACTGTAAGGTGTGTTCAAACAACCGATTCCCTCTCTCGAGAGTGGAAGAAAATCAGCACTTTGCTATGGAAACATGGAAAGCCTGTGGAAATGGCGAGGGCTGGTTCGCACTCAAGGTCGAGGACGAAATCATTATGATTCCTCACTTTTCAATGGTGGCTCTCTCCTATGAGAAGTCAACTCTGAATCTGACGGACATTCGAGAGTATGGAACGCCACTGGAAAGGTGGTTGAAGAAATGCTGATTGAAGTCTCAAACACACTGACAGTCGAGAACCCTACCCCGGAAATGGTGCTGTGGTGCAAGAGAAACCTCACCATACCAAACCCGGAATATGCGAAGAAATCTCGCATGAACCTGTGGCTCGGTAACACGCCGAAAGTCCTGTCACTCTATGAGACCCGAGGAACAACGCTGGTGCTTCCGTTTGGAACACTCCGACTACTACCGAAGGACATATCCGATAAGGCACTGTTCTTGAGCGAATTTGCCGCCCCTGTGGAGGTAAATTATAACGCCGATGTTCCACTTTATGACTACCAAGAAATCGCCGTACAAGCGATGGTAGCCGCCAAGTATGGGATATTACAGAGTGCCGCCGGAAGCGGTAAAACGCAGATGGGTATTGCCCTCGCCGCAAGGCTGGGACGGCGTACATTATGGCTCTGCCACACACTCGACCTTATTAAACAGAGTAAGGAACGAGCCAAGCTCTATATGAGCGAAGACCTCATGGGTACTATCACGGAAGGAAAAGTCAATCTCGGTGAGGGAATCACCTTCGCCACGATTCAGACCATGTGCAAGCTCGACCTCGCACAGTACCGGGACTACTGGGATTGCATAATCACAGACGAGGTACACAGGGTCAGCGGCAGTCCTACCGCCGTGACACAGTATCAAAAAGTGCTGAACAGTTTATCGGCACGACACAAATACGGTCTGTCAGCAACGGTACACAGGTCAGATGGAATGATTAAAGCTACCTACGCCCTCGTTGGTGAGGTTGCCTACAAAGTCCCGGACGAAGCTGTGGCTGACAAGATTATGAAGGTAGGTATCTACCCTGTGGGTACAGGGGTGCAGATAAGCCGGGAAGCCCTTAACACGGACGGAACGCTGAACTACACAAAGCTCATTACCTATCTTACCGAAAACGCCGCCCGGAATCAGCTCATTGCAGATTCCATTGAGCAGAGACCTTCTCTGATTCTGTCGGACAGGCTGAATCATCTCGAGGTGCTGATAAGTCTTCTCCCGGCTGATATGCGGAAGGACGCTGTGATGATAAGCGGCAAAATGACTACCAAAAAGGGCAAGGCTGAACGAGAACAGGCTCTTGAGGATATGAGGAGCGGCAAGAAGAAATACCTTTTTGCTACCTACTCACTGGCGAAGGAAGGATTGGACGTACCACGGTTGGAGCGTCTGTACCTCACCACCCCACAGAAGGACTACGCCGTGGTGACACAGAGTATCGGGCGTATCGCTCGTACCTTTGAAGGGAAGTCAGACCCTATCGCTTATGATTTCGTAGACGATATAGCTTACCTCGTGAAGTCCTATAAGAAGCGATGTACGACCTATCGAAAGAACGGTTGTTACTTCGTAAAGGAAGGAGGGACAAGCCCATGCGATTGATTTCTTATGACTGTGAGGTCTTCGCCTATGACTGGCTCGTAACCCTCAAGGATAAGGAAACAGGTGTTTACACCTGTATTTGGAACGACAATGAAGCTCTAAAAATGGCATTGTCCGATGATTGTATCTATGTCGGTTTCAACTCGAAACACTACGACCAGTACATCATCAAAGCGATTGCCGCCGGGTTTGCCCCGGAGGAAATTAAAAAGGTCAACGATTTCATTATTGCCGGAGGGCAAGGCTGGCAGTGTCCGCTTCTCGATGGTATCTACTTCCGTTTCAGTAATGTGGATATTCGAGACGATACGCAACAGGGGCTATCTCTTAAAGCTATTGAAGGGCACCTCGGTATGTCGGTTAAAGAATCCAGCGTACCGTTTGACATTGACCGTCCTCTAACCCCGGAGGAAAAAGCCGAGACGGAGTTCTACTGCAAACATGACGTTGATACCGCCGAGAGACTGATTGACATTCGTAAAGACTACTTGAAGAACAAAATCAACCTCGGTCGGCTGGCTGGTCTTGATGAAGTCAAGGCAATGGGTATGACGAACGCCAAACTGACTGCGGCAATGCTGAAAGCAACCAAGAAGCCGCACGATGATGAACGCAAGTATGTATACCCGGACAATCTGCGAAAAGAGTACATACCACCCGAGGTTTTCGCTTTCTTCGATAGAATGTATGACCTCTCCATTTCAGACAGTGAGCTTTTCAAAGGCAAGTTCAATCTGAACATCGGTGAGTGTCCTGTGACACTCGGGTATGGCGGTATTCATGGTGCAATCCCAAACTTCTTTTGGGAGGAAACCAAGGATAGAGGAATTTGGAATGAGGACGTAGGAGGCTACTACCCACACCTCTGTACCATCAATGGGTACACAAGCAGAAACATTCCGTCTCCGCAGATTTACGAGGACATTCTCGACCGCCGTATGAAAGCGAAAGCCGCTGGCGATAAGCACACGGCGAACGCTCTGAAACTGGTTTGCAACACCACCTACGGTTGCTTGCTGAATCAGTACAACGACCTCTACGACCCTCTCATGGGTAGGTCGGTCTGCATTTCCGGGCAGTTATATCTACTGGAACTTGCAGAGCATTGTTACCAAGAGATTGAAGGACTGCGAATTGTCCAGCTCAACACGGACGGTATCATGGTCGAGTGCGATAAGAAGGACTACGACACATTGACCGCTATCTGTGCTGAATGGCAGTCTCGTACAGGCTTTGACCTCGAGGAAGATACCGTTGTCAAGATAGCGCAGAAAGACGTAAACAACTACGTTGAGGTTCAGCCGGGCGGCAAAGCAAAAGCCAAAGGCGGCTATCTCGTGAAGGGTATCGCTCCGGCTGGTGCTTTCAATATCAATAACTCCTGTGTGATTGTGGCTACCGCCCTCAAGGAGTTCTTTGTAAACGGAACGCCTGTCGAAGACACCATCAATAGTTGCGATGATATTTTCCAGTTTCAGATTATCGCCAAAGCCGGGGCGAAGTACCGGGAAGCCTATCATGTGGTGGACGGTGAAAAGCAGTCCGTTCAGAAGGTGAACCGAGTGTACGCCACAGCGGACGAGAGATACGGAAAAATCTTCAAGGTGAAAGCCGAAGACGATTCCGAAGCGAAAATAGATTCTCTCCCGGAACACTGTATCATCGACAACGATAACGAGCTGTCCATTGACGAGGTAGACAGAAGTTTCTACATCGCAATGGCGAAAAAGCGAGTTGACGATTTCAAGGGTATCAAACCCGAAAAAACTAAAAAGCCAAGGAGGACAAAGAAAATGGCAACTACTACCAAGACCACAAATGTATATCAGAAGCTCCTTACTGCAAGGGCAAAGTTCCTTGAAGCGAACGTGGAGAAGACAGGAAAGAATATGCACCTGTCCTTCAAATACTTCGAGCTTGAGGACATTGTACCGACCGCTATCCGCATTTTCAATGAGGTTGGTCTTATCCCTGTGGTGAACTTCACCGCTGATGTTGCAACCATGAACATCATCAACACCGACAACCCGGAGGAATCCGTACCGTTCGTTGCTCCGTTCAATCAGATTGCTCCTATCGTGAGCAACGCTGGCAAACAGGCTACAAACGAAATGCAAGCTCTCGGTTCTTCCATCACCTATATGCGCCGTTACCTGTATATGATTGCGCTGGACATTTGCGAGAGCGATTCCATTGACGCAAATCTCGGCAATGGCGAGACTGCTTCCGCTCCGGCGGCAGAGAAGAAAGCCCCGGCTACTCCCGAGCAGAGACAGGAAGTGAAGGAGAATCTGACTGCTCCGGCTGACAATGCTTCTGCTTTACAGATTAAGGGTCTGAAAGCTGTTCTCAAGAAGCTCAAGGACGCTGACCCGAGCAAGGAGGAACTGATTGCGAACATCGCAGTACAGACCAAGGGATTCACGGAGATTTCCAAGTCCGATTGCGAGACGCTGATTCAGAAGATTACCGCAATGCTGGAAGGAGGGGCTAAGTAATGGCAGACATTAAGTGGCTCGAGGGCAATCGTATTCAGATTGCCCCTCCCAAGAGAACCAAGAAAATCACAGGTACTCGCTTCGCTACTATCCTCGGTCTGAATCCGTGGAGTACCGCATTTGAAATGTGGTGTGCGATTACCAAGACCTATGAGAAGCCCTTCGAGGACACTATCTACACGGTTGCTGGTAAGACCATCGAGCCGAAACAGGCTCGCTACATGGAGCAGTCCTACGGTATGGACATTGTTCGCCCTTCCGATGTGTGGGGTGAGGACTACTTCAATAAGACATGGGGAGATTTCTTCCCGGAGAGCAAACACCTCGGCGGTATGTGGGACTATCTGATGAAGGGTGAAGACGGCAAGACCATCGAAGCTGTTCTCGAAATGAAGACCACCAAACGTGCGGAGGACTGGCAGAACGATGTTCCCGAGTATTACGCATTACAGGCGGCATTATACGCTTACCTGTACGGTGTGGACGATGTGATTATGGTCGCTTCCTTCCTTGACGAGAAGGACTACAAAGACCCGGCGGCGTATCAGCCGACCGCAAGCAACACCATCACTGTTGAGTTCAAGGTCTCCGAGCGTTACCCGGACTTCGCAGACAAGGTAGCCGCCGTTGAGCAGTGGTGGGTTGATTATGTCGATACTGGTATCTCCCCGGAGTATGACGAGAAGAAGGACGCTGAAATCCTTGCGGCACTCCGCACCAACACCCTGTCTCCCGAGACTGACATTGAAGCTCTGATTGCAGAAGCCGAAGGTCTCAAGAAGGAGCTGGACGAGATTTCCGCTTCTACCGCAGACAAGGAGAAGCGTCTCAAGACCATCAATGACATTATCAAGGAACACGCTATGGGGCAGTTCCGTGATGGTGATAAGAAGGTCGAGGTCAAGGGTTCTACCTATGTGTGGACTATCTCTCGTTCCGAGACTACCAGCGTTGATAAGGACGCTCTGAAAGCTGACGGATTGCTGGATAAGTACAGCAAGAAATCTGAAACCTACCGTATGACGGTTAAATAAGGAGGACAAATTCATGGCAAACAGTAAGGAACTGACCGAACAGGTCATGGAACTGCATAAGAAGCAGACCGAGGAAATGAAAGCTCTCGAAGAACAACGTGAGGAAGCTCTCAAGGTTGAGAAGTACGATGAAGCCGCTGTTGAGCTTCACAATATGTACAACAGCTATATCAAGGCTGGTTTCACCGAGGAACAGGCATGGAAGTTGACGGAAATCGTCTTCACCAACAGTACGAAAAAAGGAATTTTTTAAGGAGGACACTACAATGGCAAGAATCCCTATGACGAGCGGTTTTGTAATTATCCCGGAGGGAGAATACGTTTTCCGCATTTATGACGCAACCTATGACGAGGATTTCGGTCGTATCGAAATCAAGCTGGTAAACGCACAGGGCGCAACCCACACCGAGCGTTTCTCTATCAAGGATAAGAATGACGAGTACAACGAAAAGGCTCTGAACGCTTTCTCCTACTTCGCTAAGACGGCTATGAACGATTACACGATGGAGGACATTGACACGGAACAGCTTATCAATCACTACATTCGTGCAGAGGTTGTTCACACCAAAGTTCCGAGCAACAAAGACCCGAACAAGGAAGTCACTTTCGCAAACCTCGGAGACAAGTCTCCGGCAGATGGTTTCGATACCGAGCCTGTCGCTCGTGCGCTCACTCTCGGCAGTGGTAACAATGCCGCTCCGAAAGCCACACCTAAGACACAGACCACTTCCGCTCCGGTTAAGACTGGACTGGATATTGACGCACTGTTGGGTTAAGCAATCAGCCGGGAGGGGCAAGCTCCTCTCCCGGATTTTTAATAGGAGGTGTCGCATGACAGATAATGTCAATCACCCGGCACATTATGAGACCGGGAAATTCGAGTGCATCGAGGTAATGCTCGAGACACAGGGCGTGGAAGCTGTTCTGAATTTTTGTCAGTGCAATGCTTTCAAGTACCTGTATCGTGCCAAGCGGAAGAATGGTCTCGAGGACATGAAGAAAGCCGTTTGGTATCTGAACAAATATATCGAATTGAAGGAGGGTCATAACTATGACGAAACGACAGTTGGTGAAATGGCTGGAAGCCAAACAGAGTGACGCAAAGGCAGAGGTCGAAATCCAGTACGCAACGGCTGAAAAAGCCCATTTTGCACAGAGAGACGAAGCTCTGAAAATCAATGAAACTGTGGACGAGGTGTTCCGTTTGATTTCGGAAGCTGATACGGTGGCGAACCGCTGGAAAGAAGCTCTCGAGAAGGTTGAAGGGATTGATACTACCTGTGGTTGGTACACCTCTTTGACAACGAAGCTCTCTGATTTGTCTGATAAAGAGAACATTCGTATGTACATTATGAAGGATTTCACGGACGGTACTGACGCTCTCCGTCAGTTGAAAGCAAAGCGTTCCGAAACCCTTCGTGAAATTGAGAAGAACTATATCAATGTGATTGCGAATGTGGAATCCATGAAGAACGCAAAGACGGCGGTTGAGTATCTTGAGAAGCTGGGGTTCGACCTGTCCGCTCTGATTGAAGCTGACAATCACCCTGTTACTACCGCACTCACTGTGGAGGTAGATACCAAGTTTCTGTTTATCGGAGGTGAAAAGAAATGACAATCAATGAGTATCAGACCGAAGCTCTCCGCACTGCGGCTGGCATGAACCACCCGAACAATGACGAGATTCTTCTCAACGGCGTTATGGGTCTCTGTGGTGAATCCGGCGAGTGTGTGGACATGGTTAAGAAGTACCGCTTCCAAGGTCACGAGCTGGACAAAGCTCACCTCGCAAAAGAGCTGGGCGATGTGGCGTGGTATCTCGCAGTTACCGCCCACGCTATCGGCTACGACCTCGAGACGGTGTTGCAGATGAACGTAGACAAGCTCCGCAACCGTTACCCGAATGGGTTCGAGAAAGAGCGCAGTCTTCACAGACAGGAGGGTGACGTATGACACTGGCAGAACGTATTGAGAAGTTCAATAACCTCATGGGTGACATTGTTCCCCCGGAGGTCAAGAAAGACCTGTTGGAGAAGGGATTCTTCACCGCTCCGGCAAGCACTAAGTATCACGGTAATTATGAGGGTGGTTTGTTCGACCACAGCTACATGGTAGCTCACTACCTCAAGAAGCTCACGGAGGAGTGCCGTCTTGACTGGCAGAACCCTCGCTCACCTCTGCTGGTTGGTATGTTCCACGACCTCTGTAAGATGGACAACTACCAGCACCCGGTCATTGCCGAAACTCTCGGCGGCGAGGAAATCAGAGACGATTCCAAGTGGGAATACGCTATGGACACTCTGCTCAAGGGTCACGGTGATAAGTCGGTTATGGTGCTGGCACAGTATTTCAAGCTCACCGAGGAGGAAATCATGTGTATTCGCTATCACATGGGAGCTTTCTGCGATAAGTCCGAATGGAACGATTATACACGAGCAGTGCATAAATATACAAATGTTCTGTGGACACACCAAGCCGATATGCTCGCTTCTCATGTAGAGGGGGTGTGAGGTATGGTGGCAAGAATCCCGAATTTGGAGCTTCTGCTCTATAAGGCACAACAGGCTCTCGTCCATGACCCGGACTTCGTTCAGAAGATTGCCGAGATTAAGGAGAATGATAGCCGCAAGAAAGTCTACCTCGATTTCAGTGTTGAGTGTTTCTCACAGATTTGGGGTAGCACCTGTACCGGGTTCGATGTGACCGAAGCTGGTGAGCCTGTTATGGCTGGTTCGGCTATGACCGAGGAATACACCACCATCGTACATGAGAAGACCACAGATACCTACTGTGTGTTCTTCGGAGACCGCCCTTGCTACAAGGTGGATAACCCGAGCAACGAGTTTTACGAGGACATGATGAAGCGTCAGATGGCAAGCCTGTCTCGAGCCAAGAACCGCTATTAAGGAGGAGTGAGCGATGATTAAATTTGAGAAACCCGATGTATGGGGCTGGGAACACGCTATCCGAGGAATGAGAAATCCCCTCAATAGCTGGGAACGCTCCGACAGCTACCCGGCGGTTGACTGCGGCAAGTGTGGAATCATCGACCGAGAAGGTATCTGTCACCCGAAGGAGCATGACTGTACTCCGTATGAGTGCTATGCAATCGGTGACAATGATAAAGACCTTATGACCCGGCTCATTCGTGGCGGCGCACCTCACCGTAAGTTCCTTCGTCAGATTTTCGTATCGGTGGATATTACCGCTCCTCTCTATTGGTGGAAGGAGTTCGATACATACAAGGTCGGCACGACAGCTAATAGCTGTTCCACCATGCACAAGATACAGGCAAAGGAGTTCACCTTCGAGGACTTCTCCTGTGAGCATTTGGACGAGCCGAGCAAGGCGATTCTCGGTGTTGTGATTAACGAGCTTAACAACAATCGTGGCTGGTACAACGATTACAACAGGCTCGTGAGTGAGGGTGATTTCACCGATGTTGAGCGTAAGCAGTTTTGGTGGAACATGATTCAGCTTTTGCCCTCCTCTTTCAATCAGAAGCGAACGGTCACTATGACCTACGAAAACCTTCTGAATATGCTGGAATATCGCAGAGGTCACAAGCTGGACGAGTGGCGTATGTTCTGCGATTGGATTCTCACCCTCCCTCATGGTTCGCTCTTGAAGGAAGGTGTGGGTAATGAACAGAGCTGAACGGCGTAGGCAGAAGAAAGCCGGAATAAAGGTGCAGAAAGAACCCACTCTGAATCTGAAAGTCAGTGATTTCGACCACATGGTCTCTCATGCGGAGAAGTCAGCCAAGGAAAGAGCGACAGCGGCGGCAATCCACGAAATCGACCGACAGATTCTTGAGCATGACGAAGCCTATTCTCTCGACATTGACGCAATGGTGCTGTGGACGCTTCATGTTTACCTCGGGTTCGGTAAGAAGCGTCTCGAGAGATTCTACCGGGATATGTTGAAGGAACACATTCACATGAGGGAGGTCTACGAAATGGACGATACCTACCCGGAACGCTACAAACTCAAGGAGCTTTGCAATGTCGATGTGGAAGCTCTGAATAATGAATTTAAGGAGGTTATACACAATGTATAAGTTGAAGAACGTCAACGGCAGAGTGAACGCTCTGCTCCGCACCGGGAAGGATTTCGTAAAGAACAACCTCTCCGTGTCTGCGGCACAGCATATCATTGACACTGGTAAGCTGGTGGAATCTGACAACCCGGACTACCCTATCTGTATTGATAACCAGTGGTATTTCGAGGGTGTCGAGGTCAAAAAGACAGCGAAGAAAGCCCAGTTGAGTTCCATGTATGGGGAAATGAAGGAGGGCAAGTAAATGAGCCGAACTTTCTACTCCGAGTATGTGAATCATTGTCTGCGATTCTATGCTCGACACGACAGACCGAAGTTCCACTCGGAAGCAGACAAGCATAACTGGGCGGCGTGTGACAGCGCACTCAAGTCGTTCTCCGATAATGACCGAGCAATGCTCCTGTATATCTATCGTGAGGGCGATACCGTCCTGGACAATATCTATCAGTTGGCGAAGTCCAAAGGTATCTCACAGGACAGCATTTGGAAGCTCGTAAATGAGCTGGAAAGAAAGGTGGCAAAGCGGCGTGGTTTACTATGACAATATTCCCGAGGAATTAAAGAAACTCGACCAGTGGGTGTGTGCGAATGATGGAAGCAAAGTCCCTATGAAAGCATGGGAGAACGAAGCCGCTTCCTCAACCAACCCGGAAACATGGTCTGATTTCGAGACTGCTCTCGAATCGTACAACCAGCACTATTACGACTACTGCGGTTTCGTGTTTGCGGACAATGGGTATGTCGGGATTGATATTGACGAGGGGTACGATGAAGACGGTCTTATGAGCGTCCTCGGGGCTGATATTGTCGGTAAGTGCCACAGCTATACGGAGAAATCCCGGAGTGGGCGTGGATTCCATATCCTACTCCGTGGAACTCTCCCCTTCAAGGGCAAGAACAATCTTGCTGGCGTGGAGATTTACAAGGCGGCTCGCTACTTCATTATGACCGGGAACACCCTTCTCTACCGAGAAATCATCGAAAACCAAGAAGCGATTGATTATGTTGTGGAGAAATACTTCCCGGAAGCTCGAGAGACCTCCGATAAGGTGGTTGTTGGGCGAGACAAGATATACGCCCCTGTATGGGAAGAACCTGTCGTAAATGGGCGTGTGAAGCTCCGTCCAGTCTATCCGAGAATCCCGGACGGAAGCCGCAATATCTGTCTCACCTCCCTCGCTGGTATGCTCCACAATCAAGGCTATTCCAAGTCACAGATTTACGAGGAGCTGTTGTACGCCAATACGGTTGCCTGTGACCCACCTCTTGATAGGAACGAACTGCGAACTATCTGCAACAGCGTCACGAGGTACAAGCGATGAAGATTAAATGCTGTAAGGACTGCGTTGCTCCGAAGCGACACCCCGGCTGTCACGGTGTATGTCCCGAGTACCTATACGAAAAGGCTCTGTGGGAGGAAGAAAAGAAAGTCATTCGTGAGGAACATAGGCGATTCAGTGAACTATATGAGCAACGCTCCGAGGGTGTGCGAAAAGCATTAAAACACAGAAGACGATAACTTGCACAGAAAAGATAAAAATTTATCTTTTAGGTATTGACATTCAATCTTGTATGTGTTATCTTATAATCACAGCAAGGCAAAAACTTATCCAATAAAGATTAAGGAGGATTTTATCATGGAAGTTATGAGAAACATGACTATTGACACTGAACTGTTTGAACTGGGAGACATTATCTCCTTCACACTCACCACAGGGGAAAAGGTTAAGGCGAAAGCCATTCGTGAGACCCCGAACGGTATGCTTTTCATCACCGTTGATTGTCTCAAGGACGAGCAGAAAATGTTCGAGAATCCCGGCAGAGCCGAAAAGGTTGACTACGAACATTCCGACCTTCGCAAGAAGTTGAACGGAGAAATCTTCGAGAGCTTCCCGGAGGAAATCAAGGGTCGCATGGTTGGTATGCGAGTAGGTCAGACGAACTGCTTTGATATGCTCCGTATTCCTACCGAGCGTGAAATCTTCGGAGAGAACCCTTACGGTAAGGACGAGCCTGTATCTGTTAGACGCTTCTACGGCATGGAGAACCGCCGTGAGCGTATCGCTTTCCAAGGCTCGGAGACAGGTACATGGGAATGGTACTGGTTGCAGAATAAGGTTGAGGATTCCGCTTCCTATTTCGCCACTGTCGGCGGCGACGGTCTTGCGGACTACACCAACGCTTCCGATTCTTGTGGCGTTCGCCCGGTCTTTCTCTTATCCTAAAATCTCGCCCCCTTGTGGGGCGAGTTCAATAAAGAACGGAGGTGAATGTCGTGCAGACAAGATGTGAAGACTGTAAGAAAAGATGTGTCTGCCACGCTTGCCCTCTACATAATCAATGCCGCTACACTTTGAGGTGTAAATACTCAAAGTGTTACTGCGGAAAATATAGGAGGTTATCAGAAAATGGAACAGAACAAAATCTGTCCTCTCCTCACGACTAACACTGTCGTAGACGAGAATAACACCGTGAAAATTGGCACACAGCCTATTTTCTGCGTAACCGAGCAGTGTTCGTGGTGGTTGGAGGACAAACAGAAATGTGCAATCGCAGTTATGGGAGGTAAGAAATAATGGCATATTACATGAATAAGAGCGTCCCGGCGAAGCGAGGAGATATTTTCTACATTTCCAACTCCAAGTGCTACGCCACAGACCCGAGTAATGCAGAGGGAAGACCAGCAATCGTTGTCTCCTCTGATAAATTGAATGAACACGCAGATGTTGTCGAGGTGGTCTATCTCACCACAAAGGAAAAGCGTCTCATGCCTACTCATGCAGAGGTGCTGTGCAAGATTCCTTCAACCGCTCTGTGTGAGACCATCTACACGGTCAATAAGGACAGGCTGGGCGATTTCGTCCGCACCTGTACCGATAAGGAAATGGAGGGTGTCAATGCTGGAATCCTCTGCTCACTCGGTATCGCCGCTCCTGTGGTCGAGGGTGAGCCTGTTGACAACTCTGTAATGGTCGAGAGGAATCTTTACAAGCACCTCTATGAAGACCTTCTCAATAAGGTAATGGCGAGGTGATAAGTAATGCAAGAGCTTTTCGAGACACGCAACGGTCGTGTCATTATGGACGAGGACTTATCCTCGAAGATGTATCTGATTAAGCAATATCACCCCGAGAAAGCAGACGATACCAGCTCCGGGTTTGAGTGGTCTGAAATGGGTATGGCAAACCTGTTCGGTTTGCTCTACTCTCACGAAGCTCGCTACTGCCCGGAACACAAGAGCTGGTACACCTATCACGAGGGAGCATGGCGTAAGGACGAGGGAGCAATTCTCGTGTCCGAGAAGATTAAAGATTTCGTCCGTCTGATGATTCTCTACTGCGGAGAAATCGAGGACGATGATACCCGAAAGTCCTACACCGGGTTCGTCAATAAGATGGGTGACAGGCGTATGCGAGATAGAATCCTCAAGGACGCAACAGGTGAGCTTCGTATCTCTGCTGTGCAGTTTGACGCAGACCCTTATCTCATTAACTGTCTTAATGGTACATACGACCTTCGAGACTTCTCCTTCCGGGAACATAGCTGGGACGATTTTCTCACCATGCAGACAGCATTTAGCCACACTATCTCCAAGACGGTTAAGTGTAAACGCTGGGAGAAGTTCATTAAAGAGGTCACACAGAATGACGAGGACAAGGCAGACTTCCTTCAAAGAGCTTTGGGTTATTCCATGCTGGGTATGAGCAACGAGGAGTGTATGTTCATTCTCCACGGTAAGACCACTCGTAACGGTAAGTCTACTCTGCTCAACACCATCGAGACCATGCTCGGTGACTATGCCAAGGTTGCCCCGGTCGGTATGATTTGCCGTGGAGACCGTCAGAAAGACGCAGAAGCCGCAAGTCCTACCCTTGCCGGGTTGAAGGGCAAACGCTTCGTCACAATGTCCGAGAGCAACGAATACGGCAAACTGGACGAGGAGAAAATCAAACAGCTTACAGGTGGTGAGGAAATCTCCGCTCGTGCGCTGTATCAGTCGGCAATCACATTCAAGCCGCAATTTACGTTATGGCTTTCCTGTAACGACCTTCCGATGGTAACGGACAAGTCTCTGTTCGCTTCCGAGCGTATCAAGGTGGTAGAGTTCAACCGCCACTTCTCCCCGGAGGAACAGGATACTCACCTCAAGGACGAGCTGTGTGAGCAGTCCAGCATGAGCGGCATTTTCATGTGGCTGGTGCGTGGGTATATCCACTACAAGGAACGTGGACTTGCAATGAGCGGTAGTCTGAAATCGGTTGTCACCAAGTACGAGCGTGATAATGACCTCGTATTGCAGTTCCTCGAGAACCGCTGTGAGCGTGTCCCGGAGGAAAGCTCGCCAACCGTTATCAAGGCGAAAGACCTGTACAACGCTTTCAAGATTTGGGCGAAGTCCGAGGGTGCTTATATCCTGTCGGCTCGTAAGTTCAATTCTGAAATGGAGCGTCACCCGGAGTGGTTTGACAGGAAATCGACCTCGAGCGGCTATGCAACCTATTGTGGTCTGAAATTGAAGGAGGTGCTGTAATGAGCGACTTGAAGATTTTTACCGATAACATCGAGCCTACGGCTCTGAATCAGATTTATACCCTTGTCAAACAACCAGCTTTCGCAGATTGCAAGGTTCGTATCATGCCCGATGTTCATGCTGGGGCTGGTTGTGTCATTGGCTTTACGGCTGATTTGGGGGATAAGGTCATTCCGAACATCGTTGGCGTTGACATTGGTTGCGGTATGCTGACCGTGGAACTGGGTAAGATTGACATTGACTTCGATTATCTCGACAAGGCTATCCGGGAGAACGTCCCAAGTGGTCGTGAAGTAAACGAGACGGCTATCTATCCTACCGAGATAATTGAATACATTCGGTGCTATAAGGCACTCAAAGACCCGGAACGACTGGTTCGCTCCATCGGTTCTCTCGGTGGTGGAAACCACTTCATCGAGATTGATACTGATTCCGAAGGGGTAAAATACCTCGTGATTCATACTGGTAGCCGCAATTTGGGAAAACAGGTTGCCGAATACTATCAGAATCTTGCCATTGAAACCATGCAAGGTAAGGACGAACTCATTGCTATGCAAAAGAAACTGATTGCCGACTATAAGAAGCAAGGGCGTAAAGCAGAGATTCAGAAAGCGATTGCCGAGCTTCATAGAAAGTTCTCCCCGAACCCTCTCGGGATTCCGAAGGAGCTGTGCTACCTCACTGGAAAGCACCGAGAAGATTATCTCCACGACATGAAAGCGTGTCAGCATTTTGCGGCAACCAACCGATATGAAATCGCAAATCGAATCGTCAGCAGTTTGTTCGGAAGTGACATCGCCTACTGGGATTTGCCGATGTTCGAGACCGTTCACAACTACATTGAGTTTGGAACGAACATGGTTCGCAAGGGGGCTATCTCTGCGAAAGCTGGTGAAAAGCTCCTCATTCCTATCAATATGCGTGATGGTTGTATCATCGGTATCGGCAAGGGTAATGAGGATTGGAACTGTTCAGCTCCTCATGGTGCTGGTCGAGTAATGAGCCGCAGTAAGGCGAAAGAGCTGGTTTCTCTCGAGGAGTATGAGGATTCCATGAAGGGTATCTTCACCACATCTGTCAGCCGTTCCACCATTGATGAAAGTCCGATGGCTTACAAGACGATGGAGGAAATCATTGCCAATATTGCGGACACCGTAGAGGTCGTGAACATCATCAAGCCTGTGTACAATTTCAAGGCAAGCGAATAAGGAGGACATTGTTATGAATATGGTTTGCAAATGCGGCGGCAAGGAGTTCTTCACCGAGGAACACGGCAATCAGACCGGGCTTTACTGCTCTGCTTGCGGTAAATGGCAGAAATGGCTCAAGAAGGACGAGATACGACTTTTCAATCATGGTGTCAAAGTAGAGAACGCTTCTCTGCTGGAACGTCTCAAGGCTCGTATCGAGGAGAGTGCAATCAAGGTATCTACCGTCAAAGCTCCGCACACCTACATGAAAGCTGTCGGCACGAGGGAGCTTGAAAAAATTCTCGAGGAGGAGCTGGGAAATGAAGACACGAAACGACATACTTGCTGAATACGTCCGCAGTCGTTACCCCGAGATTGAAAAGACCTTTGACTTTGCCGCCTACTCTGCTGGTGTGGCTCTCAAAGAGTTCGGCAGATGTATCAAAGAAGCGTTCGGAGGTACTGATAAGGAGGTAGACGATGTTTGCGATTCAGAACATTAAGACCGGGAAGTTTTTGTATGGCACAGACTACCGATACCGTCCTCCTCACCAGCGTACCAGCAACACGAAAATGCTCACTTACAGCTCTATCGCAGAAGCCGCACACGACTTTTGGGTTAAGAGGAAGTGCGGCAAAGATTACAGAATCGTTGTGCTGAAATCGGTGGAGGTTAAGCGAGTGATTGACTACCACGAGAGCAAAAACTTCATTTAACACAAAGCGGATAAGTATTTATCAAAAACGACATTTACCAAACTATCTGAAAAGGATTGAAAAACAATCTTTTCATAAGAACGAGTTATTCTTATTATTACAGTAGTTAAAGTAGCTGTTCTCAAGGTATTGCGTGTAACTTCCTCTATATAGAAAAATCCCTATATATAGAAGTTATACGCAAAAATAGATTTTCAACTACTTCTACTACTGCAATAAGAATAAGAAGAAAGGAGACCGAAATGGATATAGATAAACTGTTAGCAGACAGTTCCGAGGAGACTGTTGCGACTAAGGAGACTGTTTCCAGCGAGGAGAATGTCGGAACGAAAGCCGTTGCGACTACTGGAAAGAAAGAGACAAAGCCTAAAAAGAAAGGTAAACCGAGGGGTGGCAACTCCCCTGTGATTGGTACGAATGGGTTCAACCTTGACGCTGGGGACAATGCGAAGTTCTTGAGCGTCAACATGGCACTGTTCAATATGCCAAACATTGATATGGAAAGTGAATCGGAGGTTCAGCAACGACTTTCCGACTATTTTGCGTTGTATGCGAACGCTGATATGAAACCGACTGTTGCTGGTATGGCGATGGCGTTGAATGGCATGAGCAGACAGACGTTGTGGGCTATTACTCATAATGCTCCTGTTGGTGGGAATGGGTATAAGACAGCGTTGCCGCCGGGTGTTGCCGACCTCATTAAAAAGGCGTACTTTTTGCTCGAAAATTTGTGGGAATCCTACATGAACTCCGGCAAGGTCAACCCGGTAGCTGGTATTTTCCTCGGCAAGAATAACTATGGCTACCAAGACAAGACCGAGTACGTTCTCACACCGAACCAGCAAAACGACAACGACTATTCCGCTGATGAAATCAGAGAACGCTACATTGCAAGCGACCAGCAGAAGCGACTTTCAGCAAGCAACTCTGACGAGGACACGAGCGACTAAGCGACTTTCGCTCACGCTCCGACTTTCCGACTATCAGCCGAGCGACTTTCGACTTTCGACTTTCGACTTTCGACTATGAAATTGCTCCGGGATTTCCCGGGGCTTTTTCTATGCAAAAATTCACGGAAATTTTCAGAAAATCAGCCAGACACGGCACTCACCTCTTTACCTCTTTAATGCATTAAAGCAAAATACACCCCGGGCGGCGTGGGTGAACGTGTTCGGCGGCGTTCCTTCTATATAATGCGAATTTTGCGTCCGGTGCAATTCGTAAATTTAGAATTTATGTGTTGACAATTCGTATAATAAGAATTAGAATAACAATAACAACACAAACAAGATAAATTGCCAACACGAAAAAGATAAATTTTTATCTAAAAAGTATTGACAAACAATCTTGAAAGTGTTATTGTATAGTCAAGGCAAGACAAGAAACAACACAAATAAGATTATATGGAGGTTTTCAAAATGAAAAGATATGAATTAGCACCGAACGGAACACAAAAAAGTTTCTATGGGAAAGCCGTTGTTGAAATTGACAACGCCGGGAATGAAACGCTTTACAGCTATAACACCCCTATTATAAAGCGGCTTGTAAATGGTTCGCTTGTTAGGTTGTGGGGCGGTTGGAGTAACACCACCGGGAAGCATATAAAAGCGTTTTGCGGTTTGAATAAAGCCGGGTTTGTGGGGCTTGAACACAAACCAACACCACAAGAAAAAGCGGCGGCGTATAACGGTACACTTTACAGATAATGGAGGGAAAGAAAATGAAAGTTAAAACCACACGAAAAGCTATTGTAAACGGTTCTTATAATGTTAAATGTGCCGGGTATTGCGATTTGTCCTATTTGCTGAACAATCATTCACCCATTGCGTACACTTGCGGCGTGTACGGTTGGAATTTTGACGTTTACGAGGTTTATGGCGTTACGATTTGCACGGGTTATAGAAATATGCCGGGTGCAAGGCTTCAAAAAATTAGTGAATACGAGGAAAAAGCCCGGGCTATTTTGAGTGGGGAAGATAAACGCCCATTTGAAGAAAAGCAAATAGCCGTTGAAAACCTTTTGAAAGAATTTTGTAAATTGAACGGGGGCGTTATTTATGAATAAATACAGCTTTACGAACAACGGCAAAACGTGGGAACGTATCACGAAAAAGCAAGCCCGGGCGGCTTATAACAACGGTTTAACCGTTCTGTTTTGCCCGGTGAATATGCGCCCCTTTACGCCGTGGCATTTAGAAATTGACGTAAACAAGAATTTTGAAGGTTATAACGGTGTTTCTTTTGAAAAAGCCGTGAACGCTTTTGAAATTTATAATTGCACCGACAACGAAACCGGGCGTTATACGGCGTTTTATATCCCGGTTGTAACGGTTGATAGATTCACCGGGGAAACGCCCACGGCGAACACGTTGGGAACGGTTAAACAATACAATTGTAGCGTTATGGAGGGTTAAAAAATGAAAAAGTTTGAAAGTTTATGTAATGAATACCGGGAAAACAAGCGTTTAATTGAAGAATTGCAAGCTATGAACGATTCTATAAAATCGGATATTCTTGCAATTATGGGAAACGATGAAACGCACGTTGAAGGGGCGGCAAAAGCCACAAATAAAACAGTTGTTTCAAGTCGTTTTGATTCAACCGGATTTAAAAAAGAATACCCGGATTTGTTCACCGAATACAGCCGGGAAACAAGCTATAAACGCTTTTGTATTCTGTAAAGGGGGTTTTATTATGACGCATTATAAATTTGTTTCGTGGGACATTCCCGCATTTGAAACGATTTTAACCGGGCGTATTCCGGCGGCGTTGCTTGCCGCTGATAATGGAAATTTACAGCCGTTGAAAGATTTACACATTGCAACACAAACCCCGATTTATAAATGTTCCGGCTGGTGTATTCCTTTTGCGGAATATATGCGCCGCTTTTGGGTGAAAACAAAATATTACGGCATTATTGAAATGTACGCATTGAATAAAACAGATATTAGAAAAGAGTTGAAAAGTAATATAATTGAAATTATGGAGGTTAAAAAGAATTGATAATATTGTGTATTTTAATTTTTCCGTTCGTTGTGTTAGCTGATTTACTGAAAATGAATAAATGATTTTACAGCCCCGGTTATATGCCGGGGCTTTTTTGTGCGTGTACCGCCGCCCGGTAAACGTAAAACATAATCAAGAATAGCCGCCCGGGGTGAACGTGGCAAGCCTTGAACGCTTGTGAACGTGTCCCGGGCTTGTGTTGTTTGTGGGCGTGGGTGCATTGTGTCCGGCGTTCACCGTGTCCGGCGGCGTGGGTTGTTCGGTTGTTCGTGTCGTTGTGTCCGGCTTGCGTTGTGGGGGCGTTGTGGGGCGTTTCCCGGGGCTTTTGTGCGTGGGTGTATGTTTATATGGGTTTACCGTTTCCCGGGCTTGTGGCGGCGTTTTCGGGGCTTGTGGGTACACCCCCCGGGGGGATTGACAAGGGGCGAAACCGGGCGAGGGAGTACGCTGAATATTCTCAAAAAATAAAAAGACCCTATAAAAGATAATTACTTATCTTACAGTGTTGACAATCTTCCTTTCTCGTGCTATACTCGTATCACAAACAATAAACAGGAGGTCAAAACATGGTTAAGAATAACATTGAAGTTGATGTAAAGGTGAAGCTCCTCGAAGCTGGGAAGACACAACAGCAGTTGGGTGAAGAAATCGGCACTACTGGGCAGTACATCAACCGAGTTCTCAAGAAGAATGGTGGAATCGTGAACGACACCTTCGTGAAAATGATGGACGCTCTCGGTTATAACATCGTTCTCACCTACGAAAAGAAGGATTGAAGTAGTTAAAGTAGTGGAAAATCAGGTTTTGCGTGTAACTTCCTCTTAGCATACGCATCTATAGCAAAAGTTTACGGAAAAATCGAAAATCAACTACTTTAACTACTTGATGGGAGGGAAACGCCATGGGGCGATGCGATAATTTTCACAACACTAAGAATATTGAAAAGGCGCAGAAAAAGCTCGATAAGCTCTTGAGCAAGCGAAAGCCCGACCAGTATCAAATTGATCTGGCAAGGGAAGCTCTCGACAATGCGAAATTGTTTGAAAGCTGTCAGATTTTTAAGAGCTTCAACGGTCGTGCGCCGAATGAGAACATTATGTTCAGTGACGATAACCGAGTGATATGGTTCATCAAGTATCTCATTCCCTATGACGAAATCACTTCGTATTCCATCGTGGAGAATGTGGTACAAAAAGCTCAAACCCAGACCAAGAGCAAAGGCGTTATCTCACGAGCTATCATCGGAGGAGCGATTGCAGGCGGGGTTGGTGCGGTCGTTGGGGCGGCTTCTGCGGGGTCACAGTCTCAAACAACCTACTACACCGAGGGCGAAGGATTCTTCTTGCAAATTTTCACCAAGGGCGGAGACCGATATAGCTGTCATATCGAAAGTGACGGTTTTATTTCAAACAAAGTACACCCGAAATGGCTTGAGCTTGGAACGAAGTTGCAATCCATCATTGACGGGAAGGTGTAAAATTGATTTAGAATGGCGCATGATTGCGAGAGCGTAATGCTCAAACGGTCATGCGTCATTTTTCTTTTGGAGGTATTATGCGAAAGTTACTTGAGACAATTTTTGAAAAAATCAAAAAGAGCCATGAGTACCAGCCCATGGAAGACCTGTACTACATGAGCAAGGAAGCCATGAAAACCGACAGCGACCTTGGCGTAGAATTTTTGAAGCTACTGTCAGCAGAATGTGAGAAAACCATGTGCAATACCGCCATATCCGGGGAGCAGGTGCGGCTGGTTTATGATTTGCACAAGCGTGTATGCCTGACCGCCGCTCCTTACGATTTTGACAGCTACCTCCTCTATGTGGAGTGGAACCGAGACCCGGAGAAAAAGTTCTACCCTCCCCGCAGGAAGGTGCTGAAACGGGTGGTAGACGCTCTGCAAGAGCTGGCAGACGATAAACTGGATTTGTTGGCGGTCTCTCTTCCACCGGGCGCAGGAAAAACCACTCTGGCTATCTTCTACCTCACATGGCTCGGCGGGAAAATTCCCAATGACCCTATCCTGACCGGCTCGCACTCCAACAGCTTTGTCCGAGGGGTATACGATGAATGTCTGCGCATATTTGACCGCAACGGAGACTATCTGTGGCACGATGTTTTCCCCGACATCAAGGTGTCCAACACCAACGCAAAAGACTGCCGCATTGACCTTGACAAGAGACAGCGTTTTGAGACCTTGGAGTTCACCTCTATCGGAACTGGCAATGCTGGTCTGTATCGTGCGGCTACTCTGCTCTACTGTGATGACTTGGTATCTGGTATTGAAGTTGCTCTGTCCAAGGAGCGATTGGACAAGCTGTGGGAGACCTACACCACTGACTTGAGACAGCGTAAAATCGGAGATCACTGTAAAGAACTTCACATTGCAACCCGTTGGTCTGTCCACGATGTCATTGGTCGGCTTGAGCGGGAGTATATCGACAGTGACCGGGCAAAATTCATTGTGATTCCCGCTCTTGATGAAAACGATGAATCCAATTTTGACTATGCTTATGGCGTGGGGTTCAACACAAGATTTTATCACGAGCAGAGGAACATCATGGACGATGTGAGCTGGCGAGCACTGTATATGAACGAGCCGATTGAGCGTGAGGGCTTGGTTTATGCACAAGACGAGCTTCGCCGCTACTTCGAGTTGCCGAAGGAAGACCCTGACGCAATCATTGGTATCTGCGACACCAAGGACAAAGGAGCGGACTACGCTTTCCTGCCGGTGGCGTATGTGTATGGGCAGGATTATTATATTGACGATTGCGTGTGCGACAATGGGCTACCCAATATCGTGGACGCTCGGCTGACGGAAATCCTTATGCGGGACAAGGTGAAATCCTGCCGGTTCGAGTCTAATTCCGCTGGGCGGCGGGTCGCTGAGAAAATACAGGAGGAAGTAAAGAAAAAAGGCGGTATCACGCACATCACCACCAAGTTCACCACTGCTAACAAGGAAACGAAAATCATCGTAAACAGCGCATGGGTCAAGGAACACTGCCTGTTCAAAGACGCTTCTCTCTACCAGCGGAAGTCAGACTACGGCAAGATGATGGATATGCTCTGCTCTTACACAATGGCTGGTAAGAATAAGCACGATGATGTTCCCGATGGCATGGCAATGCTGGCTGAATATGCCCAAAGCCTGAGCGGACAAAAGGTGGAAGTTTTCAAACGACCTTGGTAATTCACAATTCCCACCGAGTTTTCAACAAATAATCCTCGAAACAAGAATCATAACTTGACTTTCGAGAATTAAAATGCTATAATATATGCGAAAAATTATAGTTTGAGTTTGGCGCATGATTGCGAGTATGGCGAAAGCCCTACGAACAGTCATGCGTCTTTTTATTTTAGAGGAAAGGAGGGAGCAATCTTGGGAAATGTGATCGACACCTCAAAGCCGGTGAGCAAAACCCGGCAAATGAGCGGCAGACGGGTTATCAAGTCCAGCGTGAAGGAGATTACCAACGAGAATGTGGTTACGGTTTTGCAGAAAGCCCTCAACGACCACGCTCTCAACCGCAGTGAGATTGATTACTTGTGGAAGTACTACAAGGGCGAGCAACCCATTCAGAATCGGACGAAAGAAGTCCGTCCCGAAATCTGCAACAGGATTGTGGAGAACCGGGCGAACGAGATTGTTTCCTTCAAGGTCGGTTATCTCTGCGGAGAACCCATCCAGTATATCGGCAGAAGCACTGAGGAAAGCGTCACCTCTGGTATTACGGCTCTGAATGAGCTGATGTTTGCCGAGGACAAAGCCACGCAAGACCAAGAGATTGTGGAATGGCAGATGATTTGCGGAACCGCTTTTCGCTTGGTGTTGCCCGATGAATCGGATGATGAAGACGAGTCCCCGTTTGAAATGTACACGCTCGACCCCCGTGACACCTTCGTTGTGTATTCCAATGAAATCGGAAACAAGCCGCTGATGGCGGTAAAGTACAGCAAAGACGAGGACGAGGTAACGCACTATTCCGTTTACACCGAGAACTACTACTGGCTGATTGATGGGGACATCATCAATCGGGAGGAGTCCAAGGCTCATGCTCTGGACATGATTCCGATTTTTGAGTACCCGGCAAACAACGCTCGGCTTGGCTCTTTTGAGATTGTCCTTCCTCTTCTGGACGCAATCAACAACACTGAGTCTAACCGTATGGATGGCGTGGAGCAGTTCATTCAAGCGTTCTGGAAATTCATCGGTTGCCACATCGAGAAAGAGAAATTCAAAGAATTTCTTGCGGAGGGTGCAATTCTCGTACCGCCTAACGACAATGGCGGCAACATTGATGTTGACCTCGTTGTGAAGGAACTGAATCAGGGGCAGACGCAGACGCTCAAAGACGATCTGTACAACGCTGTCCTCACCATCTGCGGTATGCCCAACAGAAACGGCGGCAGTTCTACTTCCGACACCGGGGCGGCGGTGCTCCTGCGTGATGGCTGGTCGCTTGCGGAAGCGAGGGCAAAAGACAGCGAGCATATGTTCAAAAAAGCCGAAAAGAAAATGCTCAAGCTGGTTCTCCGTATCTGCCGAGACCTGTCTGACATCAATCTCCGCTTGAAGGACATCGAATTGCAGTTTACCAGACGCAATTATGAGAACATTCAGAGCAAGTCTCAGGTGTTGGTGGCCATGCTACAGCAGTCGAAGATTCACCCTCTGTTGGCGTTCCAGCACAGCGGCCTATTCGTAGACCCGGAAAGGGCGTACACCATGAGCATGGAGTATTACGAGGAACAGCAGGAAAAGCTGGCGCAACAGCAGATGGCGGCGCAGAACAACCCGAACAATCCGAAAAACCCGGACAGTTCGGACGAAGACGAATAATTAAAGCGATTTTCGCTTGGTTATGGTGAGGGAACACCTTAAAACGCAACAGGGAGACAACCCTTCAAACAGAAAACTGTGTAGAGTGAACTACCTATGAAACGCAAGGAGGAAATCAGTATGAACCTTAAAGAAGTGCTTGGGGACGCTTACAAAGAGGGTATGGCCTTTGAAGAGGTCGAAGCCGCTTTGGAAAAGGTAACTGTCCCGGAAGACCATTCCGCTGAAATTGAAAGGCTGAAAAATGCCCTCTCCAAGAGCAACAGCGAAGCCGCTGGGTATAAGAAACAGCTCCGGGAGAAAATGACCGAGGACGAGCAGAAAAAGCAGAAGGAACAGGAGGAGCGAGAAGAACTTCAAAGCAAGTACGACAAGCTCCTGCGTGAGTCTGTTATCGCCAAGAACAAGGCGAAGCTGGTTGCTCTCGGCTATGAAGAAGCACTTGCCGATGAAACGGCAGAAGCTATGGCAGACGGCGATTCTGAAAAGGTGTTTGCCAATCAGCAGAAGCACTTGACTTCTTTTGAGAAAAAGGTTCGTGCGGAAGCTCTCAAGAATACACCGAAACCTACTCCCGATGGGGATTCCAAGACCATGACGCTCGAAAAGTTCCGAAAACTCGACCCGATGGAGCGTCACAAGTTCTCTGAGGAACACCCGGAGGAATACAAAGAACTTTATGGAGGTAAAGAGTAATGGCGCATAAGATTTATGATAACTTCTATCTCTCCAATGAGATTGAAGACCAGTACAATTCCCACCTTGATCTGCAACAGTTTTGCACTGTGGACAACTCTCTTGTGGGACAGGCCGGCATGATTCGCAAGATCAATGTCTACAAGGCCACCGATGGCACTGAAAAGCTGGAAATGACCAAGGGTAATACCAAGTCCATTGAGGTCACTTATACCCCGGAGGAGTACAAGATTCTGCTTGCTCAGAACCGCTTCGAGTACTATGACGAACAGGCCATGACTGACCCCATGCTCATTCCTGTCGGCGTTCGCCATATGGGTACGGATATGTTCAACACCGTCAACAAGGACATCTTCGCAGAGTTCAACAAGGCTACTCTTGCTGTTGAAGCGAAGACTTACGGCTTTGGCACTTTTGCTGACGCTGTAGCCAAGCTGAACCTTGAGCAGATTGAGGGCGTGAACATCTTTGGTTTCGTCAATGCGGCTGATATGGCGGCAATTCGTAAGGCTCTGAACGAAGACCTCAAGTATGTTGAGTCCTTCGCTCGTAATGGTTATGTCGGTACTGTGGCAGGTGTCAACCTGTACACCAAGAAGGACGCAGTGGCTGGTACTATCATCATCGGTACTAAGGAAGCGGTCACTCTGTTTAACAAGAAGGGTGTTGAGGTCGAGCAGATTACTGCCAACAGCCGTTCCGAGACTGCGGCAAACACCCGTCTGAACACCATTTTCTCCCGTAAGTACTATCTTGCGGCTCTGACGGACGCTACCAAGGCAGTTAAGATTACTGTCACCCCCGGCGTGTAATCGCAGTATAAGGAGGACAGAAAATGTATCGAGTAATCAGCCCGTTTCGGGATTTGAAAAACGATGAACACCTCTATCAGGAAGGTGATATGTACCCTGTGGAGGGGTACAAGCCCACCAAGGCTCGTATCAAAGAGCTTGCGGAGGGTAAAAACCCGCTTAACCGGGTGTTCATCGTGAAGGACACCACCGAGGAGACCCCCGGCGATTCCACCGAGGGTGAACCTGAGAAGGACACCACCGAGGAGACCTCGGAAACTAACGAATGAAAGGAAGGTGAGACAGCATGACGCAGGAAGAAAAGCTGACCGCTCTCAAGGCCATAGTAGGAAGTTCTGACCCTGACGAAGTGTTGTCCACCTACCTCACTCTTGCGGGAAGAAAGGTTCTTGCGAAAGCCTATCCGTACCAGAACGATGCAACCGAAGTCCCGGCACAGTACGCCTACCTCCAAGTGGAGATTGCGGCGTATATGCTGAATAAGCGGGGAGCCGAGGGACAGACCTCTCACTCGGAGAACGGCGTATCGAGGAGTTATGAGAACGGTGATGTCCCCTCCTCCATGCTGAAAGCGGTCGTTCCATATTGCGGGGTGATTTGATGAAGTGTATGAGCAGAAATAAAGCCCGATTCTTCTATGCCCTGTATGAGGGTAAAACTCCTATCACAGACGATTATGGAAATGTGACCGGCGAATACGACATTCACCATGGCAAGCCTACAGAGTTTTTCGCCAACATTTCGGCGGCAAAGGGAGAAACACAGACCCGGCAGTTTGGGGAAAACGAGTCCTATGACAAGGTGATCGTCATGGACGGTGACGCTCCCCCGATTGACGAATACGCTGTGCTTTGGGTTGACCGCACACCACAACTGGACGAGGAGGGCAATCTTGCGGTGAATGAAAAGGACGAGGTTATTACTCCCCATGATTACATCGTGAAAAAGGTTGCTAAAAGTCTCAATGTGGTGTCGCTGGCGATAAGCAAGGTGAGCGTAAGTGGGTAAAAAGGTCATTCGTATCAGCCTGTCAGAAAAGGACATCGACCGGGCTATCAAAGAGCTTGAGCAATACAAGCAAGAGATTATCCGTAAAACGGAACTTCTTCGCACCAAAGTTGCGGAACGGATTGCGAACCTTGCGCAGAGCGGGTTTAACGGTGCTGTTGTGGACGATCTCACCAATGAGAGCGGCGGCGCAAAGACAGCCGAGGTACAAGTTTCCATTGACGAACGGGAGAATGTCTCAATCGTTATCGCCGCTGGCGAGGACGCTGTTTGGGTGGAGTTTGGCGCAGGTGTGTATCACAACGGTTCAGCCGGGAGTTCCCCTCACCCGAAAGGCTCTGAGCTTGGTTTCACCATCGGCGGGTATGGCGAGGGTATGGGCAAGCGTCAGACATGGGGCTTCTATGAAGACAGTGAGCTTCGTCTGACACATGGTACACCCGCTATCATGCCCATGTACAACGCACTGAAAACCGTCTGTGACGAAATTGCGGGGATTGCAAAGGAGGTGTTCGGATGATCGACATGGAGAACGAGATTTTCAACGAAGTGTCGGCACAGGTGCGAGAACAGTACCCGGACATCTTCATGACTGGCGAATATGTGAAAACGCCACCGTCCTTCCCCTGTGTTTCTCTCGTGGAGGTGGACAACGCTACCTTCCGCAACACACAGACCGCAGAGGGCAAGGAAAACCATGTGGCGGTCATGTATGAGCTGAATGTCTACTCCAACCGCACGAAGGGGAAAAAGGCCGAGTGCAAGGAAATCGCCGCTTTCATAGACGAAATCCTGATGGGGTTGAACTTCACCCGCACCATGCTTGAGCCTGTCCCCAATCAAGACAATGCGACCATTTATCGTATGCTCGGTCGATACCGGGCTGTGATTTCTAAAGAAGAGACAATTTACAGGAGGTAATGAATTATGGCGATTTCTACTTACAAGATTTTCCTTATGAAGAAGTCCAGTGAGGGTGATACTTACGAGAAATTGATTGACATTAAAGAATTTCCTGATCTCGGCGGCGCACCTGAAATGCTGGAAACCACTACCCTGTCGGACAATATGCAGACCTATATTCCTGGTATTCAGTCCCTTGACGCTCTTGAGTTCACTGCGAACTACACTAAGACTGACTTCACCAAACTAAAAGCCCTTGAGGGGAAAGAAACTGATTTTGCCGTTTGGTTTGGCGGAACCGGTGAGGGCGGCACTCTGACTCCTACTGGCAGTGACGGTAAGTTTGAATTCAAAGGTCAGCTTTCCGTATTCCCGGTTGGCGGCGGTGTCAACGAAGTCGTGGACATGACTATCACAATCGCTCCGTCCACTCCCATTACTGTGGGCGCAGACGCATAAAGAAATTTAGGAGGACAGAAAAATGGCAAAGCAGTTGAATTTCACCTATGACGGCAAGGAGTACACTTTGGAATTCACCCGCAGGACAGTCGCGGAAATGGAGAAGAAGGGCTTTATCGCTTCTGACATCACCGAGAAGCCTATGACTACTCTCCCTGCGCTGTTTGCAGGTGCGTTCCTTGCCCATCATCGTTTCGTCAAGAGCGACATCATTGACAACATCTATTCCAAACTTACCAAGAAAGAAGACCTGATCGGCAAGCTCGCTGAAATGTATAACGAGCCGATTCTGACTCTGGTAGAGGAGCCAGAGGAAGCCGAGGGAAACTTGGACTGGACAGCGACTTGGTAAGTGAATCGCTGTCCTCCACTGAGGGGAGTGGTGGTAGTTCTGCCACTGCTCCCCTCTCCACTTACACGGAAAAATTCAACGAGTTGTTTCCCCATTACCTGTCCTTCGGCATGACCGAGGAGCAGTATTGGGATAAAGATTGTACGCTTGTGGCGGCGTACCGTAAAGCGGAAGAACTCAGAATGAATCGCAGAAATCAGGAAATGTGGCTACAAGGCGCATATTTCTATGACGCTTTGTGCCGGGTGTCCCCAATCCTACACGCTTTTGCCAAAAAGGGCGCAAAGCCTGTTCCGTACCTCTCAGAAGCCTATGCGCTCACTGAGAAACAAATTGAACTCCGAGAGGAGGAACACGCCAAGGGGGTGTACGACAAGGGTAAGAAACTGATGGAAGGATTCATGGCAAGCCACAATAAAAAGTTTGAAGGGAAGTGAGCATTATGTCTACCACAATCGAGCAGTTGGAGCTTGAAATACAATCTAATTCTACATCTGCTGTCGGCGGGATAGACGCACTTTCCGAGTCTCTGAGACGGTTGAAAGCCGCTACCGCTCCTGTAAGCAAGGGCGGCGTTGGGCTTGGCGCACTGTCTAACTCTTTGAAGAAATTCAGTCAGAGTGTTTCTGGTTTGACCGGGCTTACTCTTGCAAGGGAGCAGGTGCAGGGGCTTGTAGACGCTCTCAAACCTTTGGAGAGCGTTCAAAAATCCGGGTTCAATTCTCTGGCTTCCGGGCTGGATAAGCTCGTAAAAATTGCTCCTCAGATCGACACTGTTACAGAATCGCTGAAAAAGACTGACCTTGATTCTTTCGCAGACCAATGCAACCGAGTTGCTACCGCTATCACCCCTCTTGCCACTCAGATGGAGAAGGTGGCGGCTGGTTTCTCTGCCTTTCCTGCCAAGATTCAGAGGTTGCTCAAGGGGAACACGAACCTTGCCGCAAGCAACACTGTGCTGGGCAAATCCTATGTGAACCTTGCCGCAAAAATCAGTGCGGCTTACATTGGGCTGAAATCCATCACGAGCGTTATTGCCAGGTGGATTACCGCTTCAAACAGCTACATCGAAAACCTCAACCTGTTCAATGTGTCCATGGGGCAGTATGCAGAGGAAGCCCGAAATTACGCAGAGCAGGTCGGAGAAGTCATGGGTATCAACCCCGGCGAGTGGATGCGCAATCAGGGTGTCTTTATGACAATCACTGAGGGCTTCGGCGTTGCGAGCGACCGGGCTTACACCATGAGCAAAAACCTCACCCAGCTCACCTACGATTTGGCTTCGTTCTTCAATATCAGCACCTCTGACGCTTTCCAAAAGTTGGAGTCTGGTATTTCCGGTGAGCTTGAGCCGCTTCGTAGGCTTGGTTACGACCTGTCTGTGGCTCGTCTGCAACAGGAAGCATACAACCTTGGCATTGAGAAAAGCGTTACGGCAATGACTCAGGCTGAAAAAGCCGAGTTGCGCTACTACGCAATCATGACGCAGGTTACAAACGCACAGGGCGATATGGCTCGTACACTGGAAGCCCCGGCAAACCAGCTTCGTATTCTGCAAGCTCAGGTGGAACAGGCCACTCGTGCGCTGGGTAATCTGTTCCTTCCCATTCTGAAAGCTATCCTGCCGTATGCAATCGCTCTGGCGAAAGCAATCCGCATGGTCGCTGAAATTATTGCCAGTTTCTTCGGTGTCTCGATTCCTGAGTTTGACATGGGGACAGACGCAATCGGCGGCGTAGCGAGCGGCGCAGGTGAAGCGGCTGACGGTTTGGGAGACGCTTCCAAAAAGGCAAAAGAGCTGAAAAACGCACTGCTCGGTATTGACGAGCTGAATGTTATCTCTCCCCCGGAGGATTCCAGTGGCGGTGCCGGTGGTGCTGGCGGCATTGGCGGCGGGGGCGGTCTTGGCTTTGAGCTTCCCACCTATGACTTCATTGCAGACGCAGTGAACGAACAGGTTGACAAGATCATGGCGAAAATTCAGCCCTTCCTCGATTGGGTAAGGGAAAACATTGATGAAATCCTTGCAGGTGTGCTCGCTGTTGGTGCGGCGTTCCTTGCTTGGAGAATCGCCAAGGGTGTACAGGACTTCCTGCGGTGGCTGTCCACCATGAAGGGATTTAACATCACAGGTAGCATTACTTTCAAAATTGCGGGGCTTGGCCTGTTCTTGGACGCATGGAACACCATGAAGGAAGCCATTCAAGACATCATGGCGAACGGCCCCAACTTCACCAATGTTACCAAGCTCATAAGCGGTTTCGCAGAAGCCCTCGGAGCGGCGTTCCTGCTCTTTGGCAATATCAAAATGGCGGGAGCTATGTTGGTTATTTCCGGGCTTACAGGTATTGTCTCCGCTATCAGCGACATGGTGAACAACGGTGTGAATTGGGACAATGCGCTCTTTCTGGTGAAAAACCTCGGCCTGTTCCTAAGTGGGCTGGGTATGCTGACAGAAAACACAAAGCTGGCTGGCATTGGTCTGATTATCAGCGGTGCTACGCTCATTGTGGACAACCTTAAAGGATTCCTTGAAGCAATCAGAACCGGCGATTGGTCGAATGTCAACATGGTGGAGGTTGCCGCTGGTGCGCTCATGCCGGTCGGTGGGTTTATCCTCACTCTCAAGAAACTGGACGAACTGAAAGACAGCGCAACCGCAGGTCAAGCGGCAAAACAGGCACTTGAAACGGTAACTGACACAACCTCCAAAATCGACACTACAGTCAGCACCGGCCTTTCTCCCAAGCTCACTTCTCTGGCGAAAAACCTTGGGTTGGGTCTGGTAGTCATAGCGGAAGTCACAGCGGCGGCACTGCTCATTGTAGGTGCAATCGCACTGCTCGGTATGGAACTGGAACAGGTCGGTATTGCTTGGGAACCTGTCATTGCCAATGGTGAGACGGTTGCAATCGCAATCGGTCTTGGTGCGGCGATCTTGGGCGCAGTCGGTTTAGCCGCTTATGCCCTCGGTACAGGCGGTGCGACCATTGCGCTGAACATCGGTATCGGTACTGCCATTTTGCTGGAACTCGGTGTAGCCGCTGGACTGTTCATCGTTGAGATATGGGCTATCGGTAAGGGCTTGGACGAAATCGGTCAGGCATGGCAACCCGTTCTGGATAACGGAGAAGCTATTGCAACCGCTATTGGTATCGGCACTGGTCTACTGGTCGGTATCGGCGTTGTTACGGCGGCTCTCGGCGTAGCTACCGTTGCTTCGGCAGGTCTGTTGCCTTTGGCTATCGGGCTTGGTACAGCTCTGCTCGTGGAGCTTGCGGCGGCGTTTATCCTCTTTGTGGAAAGTCTGGTCGCTGTAGCGGACGAGCTGAACTATCGGCTTGACCCGCCTTTGATGGCGTTGAACGAAAAGCTCCCCGGCTTGTCCAGCAATATGAGCGATTTCGTTGACTTCATGACGGAGTTTGCGGGACAAGTGGTGCGGTACACAGAGGTGTCCGCTATCGCAGGTCTGAGCGCAACGATTGACACTATCATCGGCTGGTTTACGCAAGACCCTATTGAGAAGCTGGCAAGTGATGTGGAGAATATTTCCGAGCAGACCTCCAACCTCAACGACAAGCTGGCAATCGCTGTTCCTGAGTTGCAGACTGCCGCAGACCTGTTGCAGGAATATAAAGACCTCCTGACGCAGATTGAGAACCTGTGTGACAGCAATGTGGAGCTATCCACTGGTATGTTTGTCAACATGAAGGAGGTCGGACAGAGCCTTGTAACCGGCTTTGTGGACGGTATTCAGTCGAAATCCGGGGACTTCAAAAATGCGGCGAGGGATTTGGTAGAGGGCTTCAAGACACAGCTCACCAGCAGTGCCGAGACCTGCCGCTCCACCATGACCGCTTGGGCTTCTAATGTAAAGAACTGGTTCACGCAGAGCAGTTACGGCGCAATCAACCGTACCACCTTCCAGAACTACGCAAAAGATGTGGTGTCTGGCTTCGCTTCTGGTATCACCAGCTCCTACAATAGCTCAAAGTCCAGCATTACTTCTTGGGCTTCCAATGTGAAATCGTGGTTCAGCGACATTGCTTCCCGCAGTGCGTTCTACGAAATCGCAAGGGATGTTGTGAACGGTTTTAACTCTGGTATCAACGACCTGTACTACACCTCCCGCCGCTATATGCGTGAGTGGGCAAATGACGCAATCGCCGCATTTAAGTCTGAATTGGATTCCAATTCTCCCTCCAAGGTGTTTGAACGCATTGGCGGGGACACCGTTCTTGGCTACAACAACGGGATTACCACTCTCGGAAAGACCACCAAGGGCGTTGTGGACAGTTGGGCAAACTCCTTCACCAGCGTAAGCCCTGTCATGCGGTTTGCGGTAGACACCTCCGCTCTCAAGTATTACACCAGTGATTCGTTCGCCAAGTCGGTATCTGCCGATGTAACAAGCAACCGCAATCTCTCTGTCACCGGCTTTGAGGAGTGCATGAAGGAGTTCTACAAGGAGTATGTTGAACCCACGCTGTCTCAGATGGCAGACGATATGCGCCGACAGGCTGATAAAAACGAGCAGACCATTGTTCAGATCGGCAACCGCACTGTCACTGACGCTGTAACCACCCAGCGCAAAGCCAACGGTTATGTGTTCGTGAAGTAAGGAGGTGCGGAAATGTCCTATATCGCAATCAACGGCTACGAGCTACCCCCTCCGAAGCGAGGGGTGCGCCCCATTATAATCACTGTCATGGACGCTGGCAGAAACGCCAACGGCTCGGTTGTCGGTCAGCGTGTGGGTCGAGACCAGTACAAGATTGACGGTCTTGAATGGCCTTGGCTCACCGCTGAACAGTGGGGGCAGATTCTAAACGCATTGAGCAATTTCTTTGTCTATGTAACTTTCGTAGACCCCGTTACCAATTCCCGGAAGACCATCAAAATGTACCCCGGCGATAGGACGGGAGAACCTTATTGGACAGACAGTAGCGGAAAACCGACACACTACAGGAATTGTAAAGTGAATCTGGTGGACTGCGGAGAGTAAGGAGGGGATTTTATGCAGAAGGTTTCAAAGGCATACAAGGAAAGCATGAAATCCTCTCTCCGGGAGAGAGCATACATCATGCTCTCTTTCGGTCTTATTAACCAAGAAGCACAGGCAAAAGCCACCGTTGAGGAGGGCGATTTTGCGTACTACGCAAACGCCAAAAATGTTCTCGGTGAAAAAAGTGACGATACGGTCTACGCCACCCTCGAGGAAAACTTCACCAAGGTGGACGGGTCGATGTTTTTCCTCCCACGGAGAAATCAGTCGGGCGCATACCTTGACACCGGGATTATCAGCGACAAGCTCCTGACAGAAGCAATTTTCGAGCTTACGATCAACCTCAATATCGTGGCTACCGATTTCAAGGGTATCACCATCAATTTCGGGGAGAACTACCCTGTGGATTTTGACATGGTAAGCAGTAGCGGACAGGTCATAGAGTTCCGGGGCAACGACCAAGCGGTTTTCTCCACTGAGGAAGTACTGACAGACACAACGCAGGTGCGGCTCATATTTTATACCATGAAGAACCCTCAGAGCCGGGTGCGCATTTACTCCATCCGCTTCGGGTATGGACTGGTGTACTACAACCAAGATGTCATGAGTTCTTCCCTTGAGAGCTATGTGTCCCCCATTGGGGCAGATGTGCCGCAGATTGATTTCTCGGTACAGCTTAAAAACTACGACCATTATTTCAATGTGGACAACCCCAAGTCTGCGATAAACTTCCTTGAAACCGGGCAGGAAATGGAAATCTACTACGGCTACCAGCTCCCGGAGACCGGGGAGATTGAGTGGATTCGTGGAAACCGCCTGTTATGCTCCGAATGGGAGTCGGACGATTATACCGCCACTATCCGCTGTCAGGACATTTTCAGAAATATGGATTCTGAGTACTACAAGGGAATGTACAACAGCGCAGGTGTGAGCTACTACGAGCTGACAGAAGATGTCCTGCGAGACGCAGGACTGACCGATTATTATATCGACCCCCAGCTCAGGACGCTTTTCACCAAGAACCCCATACCGAGGGTACAGCACAAAGAAGCGTTACAGATTATTGCCAACGCTTGCAGGTGTGTTCTCACACAGACCAGATTTGGCACTATCCAGATTAAGTCCAATTTCGTCCCGGAAGCCACCGCAAGCGCAAAGACCCAAGCGGCGTATTCCAATGCGGACAAGATTCTGGACGATAGCGTTAAGGACGAATACGCTTCGCTGAACACGAACTACACCACGGCTGACGGGAAGATGTTCTTCCTGCCCCGCAATCTCAGCGGAAAAACATTCAACACCGGCTTCGTATCTGCGGAGCTGTCCGATGAAAACGGACTGTTTGCAAGTAACCCTGTGGTTACGATTGAGCAGGAGGTGGCCTGTATGTACTACGGCGCAAAGTTTGTGTTCGGCAATGCGATTCCTGCGGAGTTTGTTATCCGCACCTACAACGACCGTCAGCTTGTGACGGAGTACACGGTGGGCGCAGACGAAATCGAACGGGTCACAATACTGCATATCGACCTTGACGATTTTGACACCATGGAGATCGAGTTCACCAAAACCGCAGAGCCGTACAACCGCATTGTGCTGAACAATTTCAGCTTTGGCGATATTACGGATTTCACCATGACCCGAACCGACATGACCTCCTCACCGAAAGCCATCAAGCAGGAGCTTATCAAAGAGGTAATCGTACCCTGTTACAGTTACCAGAACGGTACGCAGGAAGATAACCTTGTCGGAGAAGATGTGGAGGTCAAGGCAGGTGATGTGGAAACCTTCTTCATTGGCGAACCCTCCTACGGCTTCCGGGCAGTGCTGGAAGATACAACAGGCGGCGTTACGATTGAGGATTGGGGCAACTACTACATCACGGTGCGGTTCAGCGTAACAGGGAAATACCGCTTGGAGATTTACGGCTACCGATACAAAATCGTGGAGCGGTACGCAGTCAAAACCCTTAATAACCGGGGCAAGACCATTAAGTGGGAAAACCCGCTGATGTCCGACATCGGCATGGCTACCGACCTTGCGAACTGGCTGGGCGATTATTACGCTTCCGGCATTGAGTACGAATACGACACGAGAGGAAACCCGGAGATTGATGTGAACGACATCGTGTATCAGGAAAACGAGTTCCACAACGACATGAAGGTGAACATCTACCGGCAGACCCTCAATTTCAATCAAAGTTTTTCGGGCAAGGTGACTGCCCGAAGGGTAGGAGGTGCGAAATATGGCTTGGCAAACCCCTAAAACCGATTGGCATGGGGCTACAGATTCCGCAGGTGATTACACAGGGGACAGGTTTAATGCGGCAGATTTCAACCGTATCAAAAACAACCTTGACTATCTGCGGGATTTGGCAAGCCGCCTGTATGACGAGTTTACTATCGTCTCCCTTGGGGAAGACCGCACCCCGGCAGATTACTTCTACGCTGACGAAATCAATCAGCTTGAGGAGAATCTGAAAACGGTGAACAACGGCTCCCTCAACATGGATTACGGCAACCCGCCGATCTATGTTGACAACGGGAATGTGATGGATTTTTACGAACTCAACCGTCTGGAAGGGGCGATTCTCGACCTCTACGACAGGCTCACCAATGAGTTCGAGGGGAGACGGATGTTCACATGGAATTTTGGAATGAAGGGAGGAGAACTGTAATGGCATGGGAACTGTTACCGGTCAATTACACGGACGCTACTTGGAGTGGGCTAAAGCGGTACACCGAAATCCAAAACAGTGACGGAACAGTCTCGTTCCAAGATGTGACGGTGTACAGCCAGAAAGAAAACTCGTTCTTCGGGGCAAAGGAAGCCAACCGCATGAACGAAGCTCTGAACACCCTCATGTCGATGGTGGAGAGCGGCACAGACCTCTATACTGCCTTTCAGAATTACTTCAACACGCAGAAGGGCTTGTTTGAGGACACCGCAGACGCTACACAGGCTGGTTTCACCGCCTATATTGCAAAGCTGGAAGCCGAGGGTGACGGTATCGTTGAGACCATCAAAACGGATTACCGCAATGAGATCACCGCCTTTGAAAACCAGCAGGAACAGCTATTCAACACTTGGTTTGAGTTTATCAAGAGCCAGCTCGGTGACGATGTGGCGGGAAACCTGCAAAACCAGATTGATTTGCTCGATGTGAAGACAGACGGTTTTGACCCTCGCAATACTGTTTTCTCTGCCGATGGGCAGACCATCACCGAGACTTACGGCGATAAGAAAATCGAAACTACTTTCGTTTCGGCAGACAAAATCATCCAAAAGCTGTACGAGAACGAGCTGTTGACCCTGACAAAGACCGTCACCTTCGGCAGTGATGGGCTGACAATTAGCGAGGAGGTAAAGTAAATGAGCTGGGCAGAAGCAAAATGGGTGGTAGATAATATCCTGCAAAAGACAGGACAGGCACCCAACAACATGAGAGCGTTTACCGCTTTCGCAAAATCCAGCACCACCATTGGGCTGAGATTTCTGGAACCCGAAGACAGCTATGACAGCGTAGGTAATCTGCTCTGTTCGGTCGGCGGCGTAATGATTCGCATGGGTGAAGATGGCTACCCCACCAGCACCACCGAAGGTACGCTGGTTATCGACAACAAAGAGCTTGGGAAATATGCAACCGAGGAGTACACCGTGAGCGGTCTGACCGAGGGGAAGATCTACTACTTCTCCGCTTTCCCGTATTCCTCTCAGGGCGTGTACAACCTGTCAAGCAATGAGAAAAACCGGGCGAGTGCCGCTCCTGCCGATGGGGAAACGGCAAATGTCACCATCAACATTGACGATGACAGCGCATTTAACAGCGTCACAATCACCTGTGTGGACGAGACGGACGGGCAGTACACCAAGACCGCCACTCTCACCAAGACGCAGAAAAAGGCTTCTTTCACCGTCCCCATCGGACACACCTATCACATCGAGTACGGTGCGGAGGACGGGTATTCCAAGCCTGAGAACACCGAAGTCAAGGTGTCTGTGGCGGGTGCTGTATCGAACTATGAAGCAACCTACTACTATTTTACCGCCACCATTGATGTCACCTACCCGGCAGGAGCGACCTGTACCTGCTCCCTCGATAGCACGACCTATACCGCAACCGGCACCAGCGGCAGGTATCAGTTCAAGGTACACAAGGTCGGCACATGGACTGTGAAAGCGACCAGCGGCGGCGAGTCCGCTTCCGAGCAGGTTGTGATTACATCGGATGGGCAGAGCGAAACGGTGGAGCTGTCTTTTGTGAAAATCTTCGGTATCAGCCGGGATATTAAAGCGTCCTCCCCTGTGTGGGCGAGAACCGACATGGCAGTGGGCATGACCGCCACCGCTTCTATCGGCACAAACGCAGGTCACAGCGATTTCGATGATGTCATGCCTTGGAAGGGCATGGTGCGGGAAACCCTCTCTACCAACGATGTGATGGTGAAAATCCCGAAATTCTACTACCGCCGCTATCGTGAGGGGACGGTTGAGCACATTCAGATCGCAGACAAGCCTACGGCTGGTTTCTCGGTACACCCCCTGTTCAATCACGCAGGTCGGGAGTGCGACCATGCCTATGTGGGTGCGTACAAGACTTCCAGCAACAATAAATCCGTCTCCGGGGCAAGTCCGCAAGCGTCACAGACAAGAGCCACTTTCCGCAGTAACGCCAAGGCGAAGGGCGCAGGATGGAGCCTGATTGACATTGCGGCGGTGTCTGCCATTCAAATGCTCATGCTGGTGGAGTTTGCGAACAACAATGTGCAGAGCGTTATTGGCAGAGGATATTGTGACGGAAACAGCGACTCGCTGAGAACCGGGTCTTGCAACAGCGTTCCCAACCTCACCGGCAGACCTTCTGGCACAGACGGTAAGACCGGAGTTGTCTACAGAGGTATCGAGGACTTCTGGGGCAATGTATGGGAATGGGTCGATGGCGTGAACTGGAACGGCGGCACTTACTACATCTGCAACGACCCTTCCAAGTACGCTGACGATACTGCAACCGGCTACACTCAGCTTTCCTTCAAGGGAGCGACAAACTGGAGTAGCTCCTATATCACCGAGGAGGGTCTGGACACCGGGGCAAATCCCCATGTCATGCTTCCTTCTGCGGCTGGTAGCGGCAGTGAGTCCACTTATATGTGTGACGCTTGTTGGAGTAGCACAGGATGGCGGGTGTTCCGACACGGCGGTGATTGGAATTCTGGGTCGCTATGCGGTCTGTTTACGGCTTCTTTGTACTACACTTCGTCTGATTCCGGCACGGACATTGGCTCTCGCCTGCTTTATATCCCCTCCTGAGGGGGTGTGGGGGATTTCCTCCCCCACATAAGTGGGTGAACACACCGTATTGAAAATCGAAACACGCTAAGGCGAACAGTAAAAGCGAGTGTTCCAACACGGCGGTAATTGGAATAATGGGTCGAAATGCGGTCTGTTTACGGCTAATTTGAACAACACTTCGTCTGATTCCAACACGAACATTGGCTCTCGCCTACTTTTGTTAAAAGGTAATATCATTGGTCGCTGTTTCGCCGTACCCATTGGTAAAAAATAGTTCGGAGGGACAGGGTTAGTAGGTTCACTCTCGAAAACCCTGTAAGAAACAAAAGCAGATGAAAAGGTTTGGATTCCTCTATGAACGGATAGTTTCAGTGGAAAATTGCAGACTGGCTATCCTCAACGCTTCTCAAAAGAAGAAAAAGCGAAAAATGGTGAAAGAAGTCCTTGATAATTTGGAGCATTACGCCAACGACCTTTCCGAGCGAATGAGCCGCATGGATTTTCTCTCCCCATATAAGACCCGTATCATCAAGGACGGGTTATCTGGAAAAGAACGGGAACTGCAAGTCCCAGCGTTCTACCCCGACCAGTGCGCACACCACGCCATTATGCAGATTCTCAAGCCGATTATTGAGAAATCGTCCTACCGATGGAGTTGCGCCAATATCCCCAACCGGGGCATTGACCTTGCTTGCAAGGGTGTGGAGAGAGCCACTGTGCGGGACAGGAAACACGCTAAATATTGCGTGAAAATGGACATTAGCAAGTTCTACCCGTCTATTCCTCATGGCAAGCTGAAAGCCCGACTGCGAGAGAAAATCAAAGACGAAAAGGCTTTGCAAATCATCTTCAAGGTGATTGACTCCCACAATCCGGGGCTTCCCATCGGGAACTATACTTCCCCTTGGCTGGCAGAACTATACTTGCAACCGCTGGATTACCTTATCAAGTAAAAGCACCGAATACGACACTATATCCGCTACGCTGACGATCTGGTGCTGATAGACAGCAATAAACGAAAACTGAGGAAAGCTCTTCATGACATTTTCCTATTTGTGGAGGAGCTGGGCATGACAGTGAAACACGACTACCAGTTGTTTCGTATTCAGCCATACTGCAAGGAACGGACAGGCCGCAGGGGACGGAAGATAGATTTTGTAGGGAGGTGTTTCGGAATTGGTTTTACCACCATCCGAAAGAGGAGGGCGTTGGCACTTATGCGGCAGAGCAGGTTTATTCAGAAGCTACAGCGGCAGAACCGGCCTGTCTCATACAGAATGGCTTCCGGGTTTCTCTCCCGGTGCGCCTGTTTCAAGCACACCAACTCATACGCCATGAAGAAAAAGTACTACGAAACGGTCAACATCAAAAAGTTAAAGGAGGTTGTCAGCAATGAGAGTAAGAGGAAATGTCTCGCCCAACTCGCTTAGTATTGAGCCGTTCGCACCCATGCCGGGATATGTGGAAGTTCGTCTGCGGGAGAACATCAAAGAGGTCACGGAAGTCGATGAAATGACGGAGCAGGAAATCCCGATGTTCGAGTATGACGAATATACCTTCCATCTGGCGAACAAAGAGGGTCTGCGGGAGGAAATCGAAGGAAATCTGAGCGACTGGCTTGTCACTGGCAGGACGCTTGAAATCAACGAGGGCGCAAGCATTGTACAGGACATGAAAGAAGCTCTGGAAATTGTGGGGGTGAATGTATGAGCATGATCGAACAGGCACAGGCAATCCGGGAAGCTATGGACTACGCAGGAGCAAGCCTTGACGAGGACACCGCTCTGATTTGCGTTGCGCTCTACCGCCCATGGGAAGTTGGCGTTGCGTATAAGCAGAACGACCGCTTCACCTACGGCGTAAACAGTGTGGGAGACCCCCAGCTTTACAAGGTGGCACAGGCACACACCTCTCAGGCTGACTGGCTACCCGATAAGACCTCGGCGTTGTACACCCCAATCGGGCTTGACGAGAGTGGCTACCCCATCTGGTCGAAGCCCACGGGGGCGCATGACGCTTACAACAAAGGGGACATCGTGAACTACAACGGCAAGCTGTACCAGTCTACGATTGACGGAAATACTTGGTCTCCCGATGAATACCCGGCAGGTTGGGTCGAATACACCGAGTAAACACAGAGAGGACAACAGGAAATGATTTCGGAAACCACGCTGATTATCAGTATCGTTACCGCCGTATTTGCAAGCACCGGCTTTTGGGCATTTATCACCTTTCTCATTCAGAGGAAAGACAAGAAGGAAAGCACAGAAGGGAAAATGCTCAGAGGACTTGGGCATGACCGTATTTGTTACCTTGGGGCTTGCTACATCAAGCAAGGGTTCATCACCAAGGACGATTACGAGAATTTGCATGACTATCTGTACCTTCCCTACAAAGAACTCGGCGGTAACGGTACGGCTGAAAAAATCATGAAAGAAGTGGAAAGGCTTCCGCTTCTCAAAGACAAGGAGGATTAAACCATGGCCTACACAAACAGTCCGTTGGTGAGCTACACAAAGCTGTCACCAAACCATTCCGGGCAGAGGACGCACAGCATTGACCGAATTACTCCTCACTGCGTTGTGGGGCAGTGTTCGGTGGAAACGCTGGGGAACATCTTCTTGCCCACTTCCAGACAGGCAAGCTGTAACTACGGTATTGGTTCTGACGGCAGAGTCGGTATGTACTGCGAGGAGAAGAACCGCTCGTGGTGTTCTTCCAGCAATGCAAACGACCAGAGAGCCGTTACCATCGAGTGCGCTTCCGACACCTCCGCTCCCTATGCGTTCAAAACGGTTGTCTACAACAAGCTCATTGACTTGTGTGTGGACATCTGCAAGCGCAACGGCAAAAAGAAACTGCTCTGGCTGGGGGACAAAAACAAGACGCTGAACTACAACCCGAAAGCTGATGAAATGGTGCTCACCGTACACCGCTGGTTCGCCAATAAGAGCTGTCCCGGCGATTGGATGTACAACCGCATGGGAGACCTCGCCAAGGCCGTCACAGAGCGTCTGAGCGGCGTTTCTGGTGGAGGTAGTACAACTGCACCCCCTACCTCTAAAACGCTCTACAGAGTGCGTAAGAGCTGGTCTGACGCTAAGAGCCAGATTGGTGCTTACTCTGTTCTGGAAAACGCCAAGAAACAGGCCGACTTGAACCCCGGATATGAGGTGTATGATGAAAACGGTAAAGTGGTATATGGCGGTAAGACCGCCGTGACAACCCCATTCAAACCGTACACTGTGCGTGTGACAATTCCTGATTTGTATATCCGCAAGGGAGCGGGTACGAATTACGGAACCAACGGCTTCATCAAGCCGGGTGTCTACACCATCGTGGCAGAGCAGAGCGGTCAGGGTGCTTCCAAGTGGGGCAAGCTGAAATCCGGGGCTGGCTGGATTTCTCTTGACCATGCGAAGAAGCTCTAATGGCAAGGCGCAGACGGAAGAAGCAAAGACCCGCTTCGGAGTTTTCCAAGAAAATCGTGGTCGCAGTTTTCGCTATCAACATCGTGGTGATCGCTTTCACTCTGATAATGATATGGCGCACAAACGACCTCTCTCCGCTGGCTTACCTCATACCAGCCGTTGCCGCTGAGACCGCAACGGGGACAGGCTTCTATTACGCAAAAGCCAAAGTGGAAAACCGCATAAAGCTGATGAAGCATTACGACATCACGCCAACCGAACAATCTTTTAACGAACAAGGAGGATATTACAATGGTTGACCTTACCCCTATCATCACCACAGTTCTGACCCTCATTTTCTCGCTGATTACCGCTTTCCTCATTCCCTATATCAAGACCAAGGTGAGTGCGGAACAATTCGCCACCATCAAGCTGTGGGTGCAGGTCGCTGTACAGGCGGCAGAAATGCTCTATGTCGGTAGCGGCAGAGGAGAGGAAAAGAAGAAATATGTGATTGAGTTTCTGAACAGCAAGGGGTTCACGCTGAACGCAGAGGAGATTGAAAACCTCATTGAATCCGCTGTCTTGGAGCTGAAACAGTCGCAGGTAAAGTAGTTAAAGTAGTTCAAAATCGGTTTTTGCGTAAACTTTCTCTATATACGCACGTACTATGCAAAAGTTACACGCAAAAACCAAAGAACAACTACTTTAACTACTTGTATAAGAACAAGAAGAATAACTTACAAACAAAACAAGAGGAGGTGGGCGTTTAACCTACCTCCTCTATATTCATAACAAACCCGAAACAGTGTTTTACAAAAAACAAGGTGTTCGGATTTGCACCTTTTGGTGGAGGCGAGGAGAGTTGAACTCCTGTCCGAAAACGCTTCAAAGGGAACTTCTCCGGGCGCAGACGCTTGTTTTGGGATTCCGCATCCCTGTTTCCCTCGTTACCGGCCAAACGTCAAGACGGCAAGTCGGGTAGCTTCATTATGCATGGCGCGCTCAAAGCTTTGCGCGCTCACGTCCGCCTCTCATCGACGCCCCGCTTCCGGGCCGAGGCACTCCCGGAGGGGACGGGTCACGGCTTAAGCCGCGGCCAGAGCAACGTTATCGTTGTTCTTTAATTTATAATTGCCCATTTTAAGGATGGTAGGCGCATCCGCCCGCTATTCCAATCTCTGCATCCCCGTCGAAACCGGTACGCCCCCATAGTTGCCGCCGTTTCTGCGGAAACGGCAGAGTCGCCTTCGGCGAGGCAACTTCAAGGGGGAACCATGTTCCCCCTTGAGGACCCCTTCTTTTTGGAATAAGGAATAAATCCGAATAAACGGCTCCTTATTCTTTATTCTTTGGGACAAGGAAGATTCAGAAAATCTTTTCCTGTATCTTTTTATCTTTTCTTCGGCTCGGGATATTCCTCGCCGAAGGTCTCCACGGTGACCTTTTTCATGACCTGCGGCTCCATGGGACGGTCGTTGCGGTCGGTGCGCGTGCCGGCGATCTGGTCAACGACCTCGATGCCCTCGGTGACGGCGCCGAACGCGGCGTACTGTCCGTCGAGATGCGGGGCGTCCTCATGCATGATGAAAAACTGGCTGCCGGCGCTGTTGGGGTACATGGAACGGGCCATGCTCAAAACGCCGCGCTTGTGCTTGAGATCGTTCTGGAAGCCGTTGCCGCGGAACTCGCCGTAAATGTGGTAGCCGGGGCCGCCCATGCCGGTGCCCTCCGGATCGCCGCCCTGGATCATAAATCCGGGGATGACGCGGTGGAAGATCAGCCCGTCGTAAAAGCCCTTGTTGATGAGGGAGATGAAGTTGCGAACGCTCTCCGGCGCGATCTCGGGGTAAAGCTCGGCTTTGATAACGCCGCCGTTTTCCATTTCGATGGTCACAACAGGATTCATTCTTTGAAATTCCTTTCTTTCATGGCGCGGTCCATGTCCCGCTTCGCGTTGCGCTCGGCGTCCGAATCGCGCTTGTCGTACAGCTTTTTGCCCTTGCAGAGACCGAGCTCCACCTTGACGCGGCTGTCCTTGAAGTACAGCGAGAGCGGCACGAGCGCCACGCCGTCCTGCGCCACGCGCTCGCCGAGCTTGCGGATCTCCCGCTTGTGCATCAGCAGCCGCCGGATGCGCACCGGGTCGCGGTTGAAGATGTTGCCCTTTTCGTAAGGACTCACATGCATCCCGCGCACGAAAAGCTCGCCTTCCCGGATCGTGCAGTAGCTGTCCTTCAGATTCACCTGCCCGGCACGGATGGATTTTACCTCCGTTCCGAACAGCTCGATGCCTGCTTCAAAGCGCTCCAGCACAAAGTAGTCGTGGAACGCCTTGCGGTTGGAAGCGATCTCCTTGATCCCTTCTTTTTTCGGCATGGCCTTCCACCTCCTCCGCCTTGGCAGTAAAAGTATTATACCATACCTGTCAAGAGCGAAAAAGAGAGAATTTCAGTGCCCGCGCGCAGCGAGCCGGGAGAGCACCTCGCGCGACAGGTAAACGCCGCTCGCCGGGCGCGCGAGCAGCAGGCTCTCCTCCCGCCCGGCGATGATCTCGATCTCCAGCACGCCCCAGTTTCTTCCGCCGAGCGCGGCGAAAACGAGCTTTTTGGCGTCCGAAAGGCCCGGGTGCCCCGGCACGCGCAGCGCGAGCGCCCGTTCGTTTTCTGCTTTGTTCCGCATAACAGCCTCCCCAAATCGCGATTTTTCCCCATTATACGCCCCTCTGCCGCCGATAAACAGTGAAAAAAGCTGGAAAAGCCGGGAGAGACGTGGTAAAATACTTTGATACGAAAGAAAAAAAGGAGATCATCCATGGACTATACGGAGAAAAAGCTGCGCCGTCTCAATACCTATGAGGGGATCATCATCAACGTCGGTCTCGACCGCGTGAGCCTGCCGGACGGTTCGGAGGCGTTCCGCGAGATCGTGGAGCATCCGGGCGGGGCGTGCATTCTCCCGGTGGACGGCGAGGGCAATGCCTACTGCGTGCGTCAGTACCGCTATCCCATCGGCGAGCACCTGCTCGAAGCTCCCGCCGGCAAGCTCGAGCGCGGGGAGGACCCGCTCGTGTGCGCGGTGCGCGAGCTTGGCGAGGAGACCGGCTTCACCGCCGGACGCATCGTGCCGCTCGGCGCATATCATTCGTCCCCCGGCTTTTCGAGCGAGCGGCTGTATCTCTATCTTGCGCTCGACCTCTCCCGCGGCGAGGCGCATCCCGACGAGGGCGAGTTCCTTGATCTCGTAAAGCTCCCGTTTTCGGAGCTGCTGGCCATGGTAAAGCGCGGCGAGATCTCCGACGGCAAAACCGCCATCGCGGCGCTGCAGGCGGAGCACATCCTCGCCGGGGAGTAAGACTTGCGTTTTTCCCCGCGCTATGATAAAATTGCCGTGTATCTATGGGCAAAGGGTGACCCCGACCCCGGATGCGCGTCAGGAGGAGTCAACACTTGGAAAGATATAGAATCAGAGGCGGCAACCGTCTGCACGGCGAAGTGGAGATCAGCGGCGCGAAGAATGCGGCGGTAGCCATCATTCCGGCGGCGCTCATGGTAAACGGCAAATGCCGCATTGAAAACCTGCCCCAGATCAGCGATACCGAGGCGCTGCTGCTCATTCTCGAATCGCTCGGCGCGAAGGTCGAGCAGATCGACCGCTCCACCGTGGAGATCGACGCGACGAACGCCACCTGGATGGGCGCGGACTATGACCGCATGCGCAAGATCCGCGCGTCGTACTATTTTGTCGGCTCGATGCTCGGCCGGTTCGGCATTGCCCGCACGACGATGCCGGGCGGCTGCAACTTCGGCGTCCGGCCGATCGACCAGCACGTCAAGGGCATGAACGCCCTCGGCGCGGAGGTCGATATTTCCGATTTCATCACCGCGCACGTCCCCGGCGGACGGCTGCGCGGCGCGAGCGTATATCTCGATAAGGTCTCCGTCGGCGCGACGATGAACATTATGATCGCCGCCGTGCTCGCCGAGGGACGCACGATCATCGAAAACGCGGCGCGCGAGCCGCACATCGTCGATCTTGCCAACTTCCTCAACTCCATGGGCGCGGACGTTCGCGGCGCCGGTACGGACACCATCAAGGTCAACGGCGTGGAGCAGCTCCACGGCGGCACCTACACCATCATTCCCGACCAGATCGAGGCCGGCACCTACATGGCCGCCACCGCCGCCGTCGGGGGAGAAGTCCTGATCAAAAACGTCATTCCCAAGCACCTTGACTGCATCACCGCGAAACTCCGCGAAATGGGCGTCACGGTGGAGGAATACGGCGAATCCGTCCTCGTCCGCTCGACGGGGCGTCTCCGCCGCGCCAACGTCAAGACCCAGCCGTACCCCGGCTTCCCGACCGATATGCAGCCGCAGATCGGCGTGGCGCTCGCGGTGGCGGAGGGGACGAGCGTCATCACCGAGGGCGTTTGGGATCACCGGTATAAATACATCAACGAGCTGCGCAAAATGGGCGCGGCCGTGACCGTGGACGGCCGCGTGGCGGTCGTTGAAGGCGTGGAAACGCTGCGCGGCGCCTCCGTGGACGCGTGCGACCTGCGCGCGGGCGCGGCGATGGTCATCGCGGGCCTCTGCGCCAGAGGAGTCACGCTCGTGGAGGATATCCAGTTCATCGAGCGCGGCTACGAAAACTTCGTCGGCAAGCTGCGTCTTCTCGGCGCGGACATCCGCATCATTGATGAGCCGGATGGCACGGAGCGGGGCACCGCCGCCGCGGGATGACTTTCGTATCCTTTGCCAGCGGCTCGAGCGGCAACTGCTATCTTCTCACCGAGGGGCGCGCGGCGGTGCTTCTCGACACGGGCATTTCCCTGCGCCGCATCAAAACCGGCCTTGCGCGGCGAGCGCTTACGCCGGACGATCTTTCGGCCGTTCTCATCACGCACGAGCACTCCGACCATGTCGCCGGTCTGCCGATGCTGCTGAAGTATTATAAAAATGTGAAGGTCTATGCGCCGCAGACCGTCGCCCACGCGCTCGAGCGCGCCGCGGCGGGGCTGGAAGGGCGCATCGTTCCGATCCCGGTAGGGGAGAGCGTCGCGCTGAAGAATTTCACGCTCACCGCTTTTCCGACAATGCACGACACGCCCGAGAGCGTAGGATATGTTCTGACGGGGAAGGACGCCCGTTTCGGCGTCTGCACCGACACCGGCTGCGTGACGGCGGAGATGCTCGACGCGCTCGCCGGGTGCGACGCGGCGGTGATCGAGGCAAACCACGATGTCAATATGCTCCGCGCCGGGCGCTACCCCGTCTATCTCAAGCGCCGCATCCTGTCCGACCGCGGCCACCTCTCCAACGAGGCTTGCGCGCAGCTCGCCTGCGCTCTGGCAAAGACCGGGGTACGCTCGCTCGTGCTCGGCCATCTGAGCCGGGAGAATAACCGCCCCGGCCTCGCGGAGCGGGCCGTGCGCGAAGCGCTTGACGGCGAGGGCTTTTCCGCGGTGACGCTGCGCGTCGCCCCGGCGGAGGGCGATCTGGAGCTGGAGGTAACGCCGTGCTGCGCGTCCAACTGATCTGCACCGGCAAGCTCAAGGAGAGCTTTTATGCCGCCGCGTGCGAGGAATACAACAAACGCCTGCAGCGCTACTGCTCGCCGGAGATCATCGAGCTTCCGGAGACCGGCGACATAAAGCGCGACGGCGCGGCGATGCTCGCGCGCATCGGCTCCGGCGCTTTCGTCGTCGCCATGTGCATTGAGGGAAAGAGTTGTTCCAGCGAGGAGCTGGCCTCGCTCATGGCGCAGTGCGCCGTGCAGGGAAGAAGCCGCGTGTGCTTTCTCATCGGCGGCTCGGACGGGCTGTCGGACGAGGTAAAGCGCGCCGCGGACGTCCGCCTTTCCATGTCGCGCATGACATTCCCGCACCATCTGGCGCGGGTCATGGTTCTGGAGCAGATTTACCGCGCCTTCAACATCAACGAGGGCGGGAAATATCATAAATAAAAACATAAATAAAAACATGCGGGGCGACCCGCGGGGAGACATCATGGAAGAAACCGGAAAAGCATCGGCGGAGTGGGGGCGTCAGCTCCCCGGCGATCTTTACGAGCGCTGGCCCAAGGACGAAGCGGGCCAGCCGGAGCCGCCGGTGTATCTCTGCCACTGCAAGGGCATCGACATGGACGAGACGATGCTCGTCACGCGTCTGGAGGCGTTCGGCATCCCGTGCCTGCGCCAATACCCCAACGACGGACAATTCGGCAAGCTGATCCTCGGCATCAGCGGCTCGGGCGTTGATATTTTTGTTCCCGCCTCGGTGTGGGAGGACGCCTGCGAGCTGATCCGGGAGAGCGACGATGAAACGGAGGAAGAACAATGACCTGGCGGGAAACTTATGAAAAATGGCTCAACAGTCCGGCGCTGAGCGAAGAGGAATGGAAAGAGCTCGACGCCATCCGCGACGATCCCAAGGAGATCGAGGACCGCTTCTATGCGCCGCTCGTTTTCGGCACCGCCGGATTGCGCGGCATTATGGGTCTCGGCACGAACCGCATGAACATCCACGTCATCCGTCACGCGACGCAGGCGTTTGCCGAGCTGATCGTGGCCGAGGGCACGGAAGCGATGAAGCGCGGCGTGTGCGTCTGCCACGACTGCCGCAACAACGGCGTGGCGTTTGCCCGCGAAGCCGCCGCGATCATGGCCGCGAACGGCGTGCATGTGCGCATTTTTGAATCTCTGCGGCCCACGCCGGAGCTGAGCTTTGCCATCCGGCATTACGGCGCGGAGGCCGGCATCAACGTCACGGCCAGCCACAACCCCAAGGAGTACAACGGCTATAAGGTCTACTGGTCGGACGGCGCGCAGCTCCCGCCCCAGCACGCTGCCGAGATCGCCCGCCGCATGGAAAACTCCGATATCTTCCGCGCTCCGCACAGCATGGACTTTGACGAGGCTGTCGAAAAGGGCCTCATCGAGTGGATGGGCGAGGAGACTGACGAGGCGTTCCTCAAAAATGTCGAGGCGCAGGCCATCAACCGCGATGTCGTCGCGAAGGTTGCCGACGATTTCCGCGTGGTATATACGCCGTTCCACGGCTGCGGCTGGAAGCTCGTTCCGGAAGCGCTGCACCGCCTTGGCGTGAAGCATTTGTACCCCGTCGAGGAGCAGATGGTGCTCGACGGCAACTTCCCCACCGTGAAGAGCCCGAACCCCGAAAACCCGGAGGGGTTCTATCTCGCCATCGACCTCGCCAAGAAGGTGGACAGCGATCTCATCATCGGCACCGACCCGGACAGCGACCGCATCGGCGTTCTGGCGCGGCGCAACGGGGAGTACATCCCCATCACCGGCAACCAGATGGGCTGCCTGCTGCTCGATTACATCATCAACGCCCGCCGCGCCGCCGGCACGATGCCGGAGCACCCCGCGGCGCTGAGCACGATCGTCTCCACGACGATGGTGCAGCGCATCTGCGAGATGAACGACGTCCACTTTGAAGCGACGTTCACCGGCTTCAAGTTTATGGCGGAAAAGCTCGCCGAATATAAGGCGAAGGGCAATTATGAGTACATCCTGGCCTTTGAGGAAAGCTACGGCTACATGATGGGCGATTACGTCCGCGACAAGGACGCCGTGACCGCTTCCATGATGGCCGCGGAGATGGCGGCGTATTACTACGACCGCGGCATGACGCTCATCGACGCGATCGACGAGCTGTATAAAAAGTACGGCTTCTACAGCGAAGAGACCGTGAACCTCTTCATGTACGGCGTGGACGGCCTCGGCGAGATGCGCGCGCTCATGGCGTCGCTGCGCCAGACGCCCCCGGCGGAGGTCGGCGGCACGCCGGTCACCCGTGTGCGCGACTACCAGACCGGCGACGTGGTGATCCCCGGTCTCGGCGTTGTGGAAAAGACGCCCATCGTCGGCAGCAACGTGCTGTTCTTTGAGCTGAGCGACGGCTCGGCGCTCGTCGTCCGTCCGTCCGGCACGGAGCCGAAGATCAAAATGTATGTTCTGGCGAGAGGCGCCAGCGCGGAAGAGGCCAAGGCGAGAAAGGATCGCTACGCCGCCTACGCGCGCTCCCTCGCGGAGAAAAAGTAAATCCAGCAAATAAGACCCGAATTTCTTTGGAAACGGAGGTTCGACCCATGAAAAGAAAGATCGCATTTCTGTTGGCGCTGCTCATGGCGGCGAGCATTCTCGCCGGCTGCGGCGGAAACAAGACCTGGACCGGCAAGCACGAGGTGGAGATCACCGTGAACAATTACGGCACCATCCGGCTCGAGGTGGACGCGGACAGCGCGCCCAAAACGGCGTCCCAGTTCCTCAATCTCGCCAAAAAGGGCTTTTATAACAACCTGACCATTTACCGCGTCATCGACGGCTTCGCCATTTACGGCGGCTGCCCGAACAAGAACGGCACCGGCAAGGCGAGCACGACCGTGGAGGGCGAGTTCACCTCCAACGGCTTCAACAACCCGCTCTCCATGACGCGCGGCGCCATCGGCATGGCGCGCGGCACGGATAAGAACAGCGGCACCTGCCAGTTCTTTATCCTGCAGAACGACGCGACGTATCTCGACGGCGATTTCGCCGTGTTCGGCTACGTCGTGAGCGGCATGGACATTGTGGACCAGATCGCCGCGAGCGTGCAGGTCACCGGCGCGGACGGCTTCATCGCCGAAGTGAACCAGCCGGTCATTACGAGCGTCAAGGTATTCGGCTGAGACGCATAAAACAGCCCGCGGACGCATTGCGCTCTCGTGGGCTGTTTATTTTCGGGAGGTCAACCGTTTTTTGAAAAAGCTCATTTCCTGTATCCTTGCTTTACTGCTGCTCACCACGGCGGCGTTTGCCGTGCCGGGGGACAGCTGCGTCGTGCTCGGCGAAGAGCTTACGCTCGGCGAGACCGACGGTATATTCACCGCGCTCGGCGTTGAGCGCGGCACGGCGATGGAGCTGGCGCTTTCCCGGCCGGACGCGGAAACGTATTTTTTCGATGTGCCGGAGAAGGCGGCTTCCGTCGGCGTGTTCGTCCGCATCCGCTCCGGCGGAGAAGGGCTTTCGCTCTCGCTTTCCAACATCACCGGCGCGGAGACCGCCATTGCGGCGGCGCTCACCGCCGCCGGGGTGACGGACGCGGAGATCGTCGCCGCCGCGCCGGAGGAGACCGGCGCGCTCGCCATATTGCCCGCCGTATTCAAAGCGTACGAAACGCTCACCTGCCAGCCGCTCGACCCGGAGGCAAAGGAGACCGCCGCAGCGGCGCTTCGCGAGGCCGACGCGCTCTCCGGCGAGCTCGACACCTCAAAGCTCGAGGAGCTGCTCGGCGCCATGACCGACTTCTTTGACGAGCTCTCGGCGCTCTCGGACGATGAGCTGCGCGAGCGCATCCGCTCCATCGCCGCGGAGCACGGCATGACGCTCAACGACGCGCAGACACAGCAGCTTGCCGATCTCTTCCGCAAGATCCAGAGCATCGGCGGATCAAACTTTGCCGAGCGCGTGCAGGATCTGCCCGAAACGGTGGAGAAGATCCGCGAGAGCGGCGAGAACGCCCTGTCCACCGCCGGAACGGTCTGGGACAGCATCCGCGGCTTTTTCCAGCGCGTGGGCAAGACACTCTCCGCGATCTTCGGCGGATAAACCGACTATACTACAGAGAGGAAACATACTATGTCTGATTACATCATTGCCACATCCTCCACCTCCGACCTGCCGCGCACCTGGCTGGAGGAGCACAACATCCCGTTCATCGCGTATTCCTATACCGTGAACGACGAGCCCCGCGAGGACGACTGCCGTGAGGAGACCCGCGCCGCGGTCTACGCCGGTATGCGCCGGGGCGACAAGCTGCACACGTCCATGATCAACGAGTTCGTGTATTACGACTTTCTCAAGACGTTTCTCGACGAGGGGAAGGACGTGATCTTTCTCGATATGTCGCAGAAGATGTCCGTGTCGTTCGTCAACGCGAACAAGGCCGCGGACAAGCTGCGCGCGGAGTTCCCCGAACGGAAGCTCTATGTGATGGACACGCTCTGCATCTCCGGCGGTCTGGGTCTGCTCGTGATGAACATGGTCCGCCGCAAGGAAGCCGGGGCAAGCTTCGACGAGGTCGTCGCCTGGGGCGAGGAGAACAAGCTCCGCATCGCCCACCGCTTCACCGTGGACGATCTCAATTATCTCAAAGAGGGCGGGCGCGTCTCGAACAGCGCCGCGCTCGTCGGCTCGATTCTTGACATTAAGCCCGTGCTCTATGTCCCGAACGCCGGTACGCTCGACGTGGCGCAGAAGGTGCGCGGGCGCAAGGCGGCGCTGCGCGCCATTCGCGACGGCGTCCTGCACGATTTCAGCGAGTGCGACCCGACCGGCACGGAGATCCACATCCTGCAGGCGGACTGCGTCGCCGATGCCGAGTGGGTGCGCGACGAGATCCGCAAGGCATATCCCCAGGTCGGCGAGATCACGATCACGGCGCTCGGCGTCGTCATCGGCGCACACTGCGGCCCCGGCCTGCTGACGGTGTTCTACCTCTGCAACGGCCGCCAGCCCAAGTAAAAAAGTTGTCCATGGGGACGGTTCTTGCTGACACAACGCTGTCAGAGAGATCCGTCCCCGTTGCCGCACGTCCGTATATTACCGAAGAAAAAGGAGCCGCCATTATGCCGGAAGAGAAAATGCGTATCGAACACGATTCCATGGGCGAGATCGCCGTTCCCGCGGATAAATACTGGGGCGCGCAGACCGAGCGCAGCCGCCGGAACTTCCCCGCCGGAGCGGGCCATGAAACGATGCCGGAGGAGATCCTCCGCGCCTTTGCCATATTGAAAAAGGCGGCGGCGGAGGCAAACCGCGCGCTCGTGCCGCAGCGCATGACCGAAGAAAAGTGCGCTGCCATTTCGCGCGCGTGCGACGAGATCCTCGCCGGGCAGCTCGACGGGAACTTCCCGCTCGTTGTGTTCCAGACCGGCAGCGGCACGCAGTCGAACATGAACGTCAACGAGGTCGTAGCGAACCGCGGCAACGCTGTCACCGGGAAAAAGCTGCTGCACCCGAACGACGATGTGAACATGTCGCAGTCCTCAAACGACACGTTCCCGACGGCGATGCACATTGCCGCCGTTATCGCGCTGGAGGAAAACCTTCTCCCGGCGTGCGAGAGCTTCGCGCAGACGCTCCGGCGGCTGGAAGCGGAGAATGAGGACGTGCTGAAGGTCGGGCGGACGCATCTGCAGGACGCCGTACCGCTTCGCTTCTCGCAGGAGATCTCCGGCTGGCGCGCGAGCGTGGAAACGGACATCGAGCTGCTGCGCGCCGCCGTGGAGCCGCTGCGCGCGCTCGCTCTCGGCGGCACCGCCGTCGGAACGGGGCTGAACGCCCCGGCGGGCTTTGACAGCCTTTCCGCCGAGCGCATCAGCGCCTTGAGCGGCCATAAATTCGTGACGGCGGAGAATAAGTTCCACGCGCTCACGTCCCGCTCCGAGCTTGTGTTCGCCCACGGCGCGCTCAAGGCGCTCGCGTGCGACATGATGAAGATCGCCAACGACGTGCGCTGGCTCGCCTCCGGGCCGCGCTGCGGGCTGGGCGAGATCTTCATCCCCGAAAACGAGCCCGGCTCGTCCATCATGCCGGGCAAGGTCAACCCCACGCAGTGCGAGCAGGTCACGATGACGGCGGTGCAGGTGCTGGGCAACGATACCGCCGTGGGCCTTGCCGCGTCGCAGGGGAATTTTGAGCTGAATGTGTTCCTGCCGGTGTGCATTTATAACTTCTTGCAGTCTGCGCGCCTTTTCGCGGCGTCCATCGCGTCCTTTGACGAGAGGTGCGTTTCCGGTATCCGCGCGAACCGGGAAAAAATGGCGGAGAATATGGAGCGCTCGCTCATGCTCGTCACGGCGCTCACGCCGCACATCGGCTACGAGCGCGCCGCCGAGGTTGCCAAGCTCGCCCACCGCGAAGATCTCACGCTGCGCGAGAGCTGCCTCCGGCTCGGGTACATGACGGCCGAGGCGTTCGACGCCGCGTACCGTCCCGAAAAGATGGTCTGAAATGGATCGGAACAAGCGAGAAAAGCTCAAGCGGCAGGCCACCGCCGCCGCGGTCGCTACCGTGGCGAGCGCAAGCGTGATGGTCGGCGGGATATTACCGGACGACGGCGTTTTCGATGACGGCGCGGAGGATTTCCCGACGCCCATCGTCGAGACCGTGCCGCTCCGCGGCGCGGGCGGCGATGCGCCCGAGACCGGGACGGTCGCCGGGAGCGAAGAGGAAAAGAAGAAGGCGCAGCGCGCGGCGGCGTGGTTTGCCCGTCTCCCGTTCGGCGCGCGTGTGCTCGTCGCCGCCGGGATCGGCGGCGCGGCGTGGCTCACGGCATCGGGCGCAAGCGCCCTGCTCGCTGCGGCATTGCCCGCGGCGGCGGCCGCCGTGCTCGGCTGGGGGCTTACGGTGCTTGCCCTTGCCGCCGGTCTCGCCGCCTTTGTCAAAGCGTTCTTCCCGGAGAAAAAGCTGCGGGATATCGTAAAAAAGAAAAACCTCTGGTGGCTTCTCGGCGGCGCCGCGGCGCTCGCAGCGCTCGATGAGGTGCTGCCGCTTGTCTGGGCGGGGTATTCGACCGCCGCGGCATTTGTGAAGCTCGCCGGGGGCGCGGCCATTCTCGGCGGCACGGTGACTGCCGCGGTGCGCGGCGAAAAGCGGCGCGAGCGGGAACGTGAGGAAGCCGAGATCGAAGCGATGGAGGAACCGAAACCGGAGACCATGGAGGAAGCGCGCCGCCGCGTTCTGCGCATGGCGGACGAGACCGCGGAGGTTCGCTTCTGAAAAAGGCCCTCTTGTGCAAAGGGAGCCGGCTCGCCGCAGGCGAGACTGAGAGATCGTAAAAAACCGCGGAAGTCCGTTTTATCGTACACTCTGTGCCGTATCCTTGTCTTGTAAACAGGACAGGGAGGGCAACGACATGCGCGGCTATTACACCCACGGCGGATACTACGGACTGGTGAGCGGAAAATATATGCTCTTTGCGAGCGAATCGGATTATTACGATTACATGAGCGGCGAGAACGCATAAACGCCTTGCGCCGGGGCATACTCTCCGCAGGGAGGGAATGCACATGAACGAAAACCGATCCGTAAAAACGGACTTTGACCGCGCTCTCGCGGAGAACGGCATTGCGCTGGAAAAGTTCGGCGCGCTCACCGAGCAGGAGCGCGAAAAGCTCCGCCAGAGAGCGGCGCGCGCTGCGGACTTCACCGCCATGCGCGAGATCGTCAGCGACTTTGTCGGCTGGCAGGAGGGCCACGGGCCGTATCAGCTATAAAACATCGGGGCAGCCATTCATCCGAACGGCTGCCCCATTATCGTATGTATCAACGAGTATTATTTCGTAACGGCCTTGCGGCGGAAGATCGACCGGCGGAAGAGGATCACATTGAAGATCACGAACAGCGCCGCGCATACACCGAGCACCATCCACGACTTCCCGACACTCTGCGGCGCCACGCCGACGAGCAGGAACATCGGCGCGCCGAAGAGGATCGCCCATGGCATATGATAGACAAGATTATCGCTCGCCTGCGTTTCAAACTGCGGGTCGATCTCGCGCAGAAGGATGACGCCCGTGGACGCCGTGCCGGTCTGCATTCCGTAGAGCGAGAGAAACGCCTCGTGCTCATACCACGGGAACACGCGCTTGCATACGAACCGGAGATAAAAGTACGTACCGAACGCCCCGACGATGCTGATGACCGTCAGCGGCAGGACGAACCGGTGGTCGCGGAAGGCGGAAAGATTGATCGCCGCGATGGACGCCACGACCATCAGATCGAACATGAAGCCCGCGATGCGGTTCTGCAGGAAGTTGTTTGTATACTCGCGGTGCATGACGCCCTTTTTGCGGAGCGTCTTCATCACCGCCTTGATGAGCATGCCGAAAACGCTGCTGAAAAGGAACTGGAAGCCCCAGATCATGCCCTGCACCGTTCCCGCAAGCCCCTTCGCGCCCGTCCCGGCGGGGTCGAGCAGCGAGTTTATACCCTTCATAAAGAGAAACGCGAGCGCGTAGGCGAGAAACACGAGCGCAAGCTGGATCGTGAACTTGTCCATCGATTCCGAGATCGGCACCTCATTGTCGCCGGTGAAGGTCGAGAGTGTGACGTTGTCCCTGGCGTCCTCGCCGAGACGGCCCTGGAAGATCCCCTTGCGGCGCAGCCAGTTCAGATAAATGACGCCGCCGACGCTTGCGGACACAAAGCCCATCGCGGCCACGGCAAGGCCAAAGCTCGTGCCGTTTTCAAAGCCCCACTGCATTTCGTAGTTGTGGCCCCAGTTGTACGCCTGCCCCGGCCCCTGGCCGTAGCCCATCGGGAGAAGCAGACCGGAGGCGTAGAAGCTGCGGATGGCGTAATAGAGCCCGATCGTCACGATCAGTCCGAGCACCGCCTGCAGAAGATATCCGTTCACGACCGTGACGCCGGTGTCGAACGCGCCGGTGCGGGAGCGGCCGTCGGTTTTCTTCTCGGCATTGCGCAGCGCGAGCGCGGCAAAGCCGAGACCGAGACCGTGATACGTGAGGATTTCCAGCGTGCCGGTGGAGAAGAGCGGGTGGTGAAAACCCCAGCGGGCAACGGCGTTGGCAAGCAGCAGCAGAAAGCCGCCGAGCACGGAGCTCGGGATCAGCGCCTTACGGATAAAGGGACAGAGCCGGCGGAGAATGTTGGCCGCGATCATCGCCGCAAACAGCAGCGAGAGCGTCAGCACAAAGCTCCATACGTCGGCGTCCCAGAGATTCATTCCGGTCGTCATAGCTTGGCTTCCTCCCTTTTTTCGATGTGCCGGTTCAGACTGTGCAGGACCTTTTCAAAGGTCTTCAGCTCGTCTTCGGAATAATCCTCCCGGAGCGCGTCCACGGCGTTGTCGATAACGCGCGTGGAGTTGCCGTAGTACTTGTAAAACCGCTCGCCGACCGTGACGCGGCACTCGCGCTTGTCGTCCTCCGAGATCGTTTTGCAGACGTACCCTTTCGCCACGAGGTTGTTGACCTTGTAGGTAGCGTTCGGCTGGGATATGCCGAGCGTTTCGGCAAGCTGCGTGATCGTCGGGCTGCCGAGCAGATAGATCACGTCCACGGCGTAGGCCTCCGTAGCGGAGAGCGAGCCGGTCTTCTCCCGGATGCGCCCGAACATCGCCCGGTATGTCATCAGGCGCGACTTTTTATAAAGATCAAGGATCTCCTGCGAAAGCATACTCTCACCCGTAAATGTAAAGATTATATAAATTTAATGATATATCTTTTTTCGCGGCCTGTCAATTGCTTTCGGTGAGGGAAAAATCAAGCCGGCGTGTGCGCGCGGCGGTATTCGCCGGGCGATACGCCGTAGCATTCGCGGAAGGCTGAGGTGAACCGGCTCTGGCTCTCGTAGCCGACGGCGCGGGCGATCGCGCCGATGTCGTCCTGCGTTTTGAGCAGCAGCGAGGCCGCCCGCTCCATCCGGTGCGCTTTCATGTGCGCGGCGAGAGACGTGCCGTACACCTTTTTGAAAACCGCCTTGAGCGTTGTTGTGTTCATCAGAAACTCGCGCGACAGCGCTTCGATCGTGAGACGCTCGGAGAGATGCTCGACCATGTAGTCGTGGACGTTCCGGATGATCTCCTCCTGCGACGCGCACCGGTCTACGCTCTTTTCCGGGCAGGCGATCTCCATCACCTGCTCTACGATCTCATGCAGCAGCTGCCCCTGCACGGTGTCGGGCGCGCGGTAATAGACCTCCTTGCCGTCACGCCGGCTCTCGAGAAGCCCGTTCTCGGCGAGCGAGCGCAGATGGTGCGATACGGCGGGGCTGGACATGTCGAGCATCGCGGCAATGTTGATGACGCACTCCTCCCGGTGGCTGAGCAGCCAGAAAATGCGCACGCGCGTCGGATCGCCGAGCGAGCGGAACAGCTCCGCCACGGCGGAAAAGCGCGCGTCGTCGGCAAGGACGCGGCGAACCTCCTCCTCGTGCTGGTGCGCGCCGTGGTCGTGGGGGAGAGAAAACTCCGGCATGGCGGTTCTCCTTTTCGGAAATTTCGTTTGCCCGTTTGGAAGCAGAACGTCCAAACGGGTTGTTTTTTCGGAACAAAGCCAGTATACTGCGCTTGTAACGATTAAGCAAGCATTTAATTGTTCACGCTCAAAATTGACAGAAAGGGAGAAAACCACCATGAAAAAGACCTACAAGATCGAAGTCGACTGCGCCAACTGCGCCAATCTGATGGAGGACGCCGCCAAGAAGACCGAGGGCGTCGCGGACGCCGTGGTGAATTTCATGACGCAGAAAATGATCGTTGAGTTTGCCGATGGCAGCGATCCAAAGACCGTCATGCAGAGCGTGCTGAAGGCCTGCAAGAAGGTCGAGCCCGACTGCGAGATCGAGCTTTGATCCTCGCCGCATCCGGCGGCACAGCTTTGAGACAGGAGGCGTAAAGCCATGATAAAGAAACAGAAAAAGATGCTCTGGCGGATCGTCATTACCGCCGTGATGCTCATTGCGCTGCATTTCATTCCCATCACCGGCATAGCGCAGCTCATCGCATACCTCGCTGCCTACGCCGTGATCGGCTACGACATCCTGCGCAAAGCCGGCAAAGGCATTGCGAACGGCCAGCCGTTCGACGAGAACTTCCTTATGGCGCTTGCCACGCTCGGCGCGTTCTTCCTTGCCATCTGGACGAAGAGCGGTGACTATGTCGAAGGCATCGCCGTTATGCTGTTTTACCAGATCGGCGAGCTGTTCCAGAGCTACGCCGTCGGCAAGAGCCGCCGCAACATCTCCGCGCTCATGGATATCCGCCCGGACTATGCGAACATCGAAACGGACGGCAAGCTCGAGCAGGTCGATCCCGACGAGGTCGCCGTCGGCAGCGTGATCGTTGTGCAGCCCGGCGAGAAGGTGCCGCTCGACGGCATTATCGTTGAGGGCGAGGCGAGCCTCAACACAAGCGCGCTCACCGGCGAGAGCCTGCCGCGCGACGTAAAGACCGGCGACGAGATCATCAGCGGCTGCATCAACATGAACGGCGTGCTGAAGATCCGCACGACGAAGAAATTCGGCGAGTCCACCGTTTCCAAGATCCTTGATCTTGTGGAGAACGCCAGCTCGCGCAAGTCCCGTTCCGAGGCGTTCATCTCCCGCTTTGCGAAGGTGTATACGCCGTCGGTGTGCGGCGCGGCGCTCGTGCTTGGCATCGCGGTGCCGCTCCTCCGGCTCGCCTTTGGCGCTGCTCCAAACTGGACGGACTGGATCTACCGCGCTCTCACGTTCCTCGTTGTGAGCTGCCCGTGCGCGCTCGTCATCAGCATTCCGCTGAGCTTTTTCGCGGGCATCGGCGGCGCGAGCCACGAGGGTATCCTCATCAAAGGCTCAAACTATCTCGAAGCGCTCTCAGACGCGAAGTATCTCGTGTTTGATAAGACCGGCACGCTTACGCAGGGCGTGTTTGAAGTGACCGGCGTGCACCACAGCACGCTTGAAGAAGCGGAGCTTCTCGAATATGCCGCGCTTGCCGAGTGCGCCTCGTCGCACCCGATCAGCAAGAGCCTTCAGAAGGCCTACGGCAAGGAGATCGACCGCAGCCGCGTCTCCGATATCGAGGAGATCAGCGGCCACGGCATTACCGCCGTGGTGGACGGCCACACCGTCGCCGCGGGCAACGCCAAGCTGATGAAAAAGCTCGGCATCGAAGCCGTTGAATGCCACAGCGTCGGTACGATCATCCATATGGCGATCGACGGGCAGTACGCCGGCCATATCGTCATCTCCGATGTGCCGAAGCCGCACGCGAAAGAGACAATCGCCGCGCTCAAAAAATGCGGCGTGAAAAAGACCGTCATGCTCACCGGTGACACGAAGCGCGTGGCCGAGCAGGTAGCTGCCGAGCTCGGCGTGGACGAGGTCCGCAGCGAGCTTCTCCCCGGCGACAAGGTCACGGAGGTCGAAAAGCTCCTTGCGGCGAAAGGGCCGCACGAGAAGCTCGCCTTCGTCGGCGACGGCATCAACGACGCGCCCGTGCTCACCCGTGCCGACATCGGCATCGCCATGGGCGCCATGGGCAGCGACGCCGCCATCGAAGCCGCGGACGTCGTCCTCATGGACGACGATCCCAAGCAGATCGTCAAGGCCATCCGCATCTCCCGCAAGTGCATCGGCATCGTCAAGCAGAACATCGTGTTCTCGCTCATCGTCAAGTTTGGCTGTCTGGCGCTCGTCGCGGCCGGCATTGCGGACATGTGGGCGGCGATCTTCGCCGACGTCGGTGTCATGATCCTGGCGGTCCTCAACGCCATCCGCGCGCTGCGGTATAAGGAATAATATTCAGACATAATGAAACCGCGCGATCCCCGAATGGGGACCGCGCGGTTTATCCTTTTGCGGTTTTCTGTTATTATCTGTGCCGTCTGCCGCGGAAGAAGACGGCGGCGCAGGCAAGGAGCAGAATGGCGGCGGCAGCGGCGACGGCGGCAACAACAGGGAGCGCTTCGGCGTCTCTTTCAAGAACGGGAGCCGGTGACGCGGTGGGGACCGGCGTACGGGTCGGAGTCGGTGCAGCCGTGGGTACGGGAGACGGCGACGGCGAAGGTGAAGGCGTGACTTGTGCCTCCTCGGCGCGGCGCAGCTCCGTGTGATACTGCGCGTAGTCGGCCATGAGCGAGCAGTAATCGGCGAGCGCGTCATACGGTTTCGGCAGCGAGAGCGTGAACATGACGATCACGATCGGCTCGTCGGTGTAAACGATGGCGCAGTCGTTGATATACTGCGTGGTCAAAACCTTGAGATAGCCGTATTTGTGCGCGATCTCGTAGCTTTGCTCATGGTAGTTGAAATAGTTTTTTGGCTCCGCAAGGCGCATCATGTCGATCAGACCCGGGAAGCGTTCAGACTCCGTCTGGAGAAGGTTCAGACAGTGGATCATCTGGCGGGCGGTGAAGTAGTTGTCCCGAAAAAAGATCGGGTCGAGCGAGTCCGGATCGTCGGTCATATAGGGGACGATCCTGCTGCGGTACTCCCGAAAGCCGCCGAGCTTCATCCAGAGCTGGTAGGCGAGATCGTTGTCGGAATCGACGATCGTAAGCTCCAACGCCTTGGCGTAGGGGTAGCCGTCAATTCTCTCGTTGAGCGTCATTTCCCCGCTGCGTACCCGTTCGGTGTAGACCATGTTGAGCGGCACCTTTTGCATGCTTGCCGCCATGTGGTATATATCGCCGTTTAGAAAATGCTCCTCGCCGGTGACGGTATTTCTGTATCCGAGAGCGACCTTCTCCGGGTCAATGCCGTGCTCGGACAGGAAGACCTCGACGACCTCGTCCCATGTCTTGCCTTGGAAGCGGTCGTCATCGTCCGCCGCGTGGGCGGGAACGGCGCAGAGCAGCGCGAGCAGAAGACACAGCGCCGCGGCAAAGCCGGCAGCCCTTTTTCCTGCGATCATGGAAACCTCCGCAATTGAAAGATAGACATGCTATTTATACCCCTTTTTTCGTCGCTTGACAAGGGCACGAGACGCTGACAGACGGTGCGGTCTGTCTTTTCGGTTGCGCGCGGCTTCGGTACGGTATAAAATGAAAGAAAAATCCGGAGGATCAAGAATATGAGTGTTCAAATTTATGGCACGCTTGGGCCGCCGTGCGCGGATGCCGCGACGCTTGCGCGGATGATCGATGCGGGCATGACGGGCATCCGGCTCAACTTGTCGCACACAACGCTGCGCGAGGCAAAGCCGTATCTGGATGCGGTGCGTGCCGCCGAGCAGGAGACCGGCCGGAGCATCGGCCTGCTGCTCGATATGCAGGGACCGGAGCTGCGCGTCGGGCGGCTCCGTGAGCCGATGGCGCTCGAAGAGGGATCGCGCGTCGCGCTCGGCGAGGACGGTATTCCGCTGCCGGAGGAGGTGCTGCGCGCCGTCACGAAAGGGCAGAGCATCCTTCTGGACGACGGAAGGCTCCGGCTCCGCGCCGAGAGCGCGGATCGCGCGCTCGTCGAGCGGGGCGGCGTGCTCCGTTCCCGCAAAAGCGCGGCGCTGCCGGGCGTGGAGATATCGCTCCCGGCCATGACTGCGCAGGACCGGGAAAATCTCGCGCTTGCGCCGTCGTGCGACGTCACGGCAGTCATGCAGCCGTTCGTCCGCAGCGCGGACGATCTGAAAGCCGTGCGCGCGGCTATGAACGAGTGCGGCGGCACAGACATCCGGCTCTTCGCCAAGATCGAAAACCGCCGCGGCATGGATGCACTTGCGGAGCTGCTGCCGCACGCGGACGAGATCGTCATTGCGCGCGGCGATCTCGGCAACGCCGTGCCGCTCTGGGAGCTTCCCGCCGTGCAGAAGCGCATTGCCGCCCGCTGCCGGGAGAACGGTACGCCGTTCATGGTCGTAACGCAGATGCTCGCTTCCATGGAGCACTCGCGTGTGCCGACCCGCGCGGAGATGAGCGACATATTTAACGCCGTGCTGGACGGCGCGGCGTCCGTCATGGTCACGGGCGAGACCGCCGCGGGCGAGTATCCGGCGGACGTCATCCGCTATCTCGCGCTCGCCGCGCATGCCGCGGAGACGTTTTTAAAAGAAAACGGGATATAAAGCAACCGGCGGAGGAAAACTTCCGCCGCAGCCTGTCAAAAAAGTCCAGCAACAGCTGGACTTTTTTGACAGGCTGTACTTTTTTTATGCCGTGCATAAAAACTTCTCTCTGCCGTGTCTCGATGGCCGGAGGGAAAAGTTGACCGGCTGTGATAAAATGAAAAAGAAGGGAAGGGAAGAAAATGGACGAGCGGATAAAGCGTACGGCGCACTATCATCTGCCGGGACTTTTTGAGTTTTACGAATTTTACCGCGTGTTTCTGCCGCTGTTTTATGAGCACCGGGAATGGTTTTACGAATGGTGCGACATCGGCTCGATCTACGGTGCGCCGTCAGACTGCCTCTGGGACGGCGGACGCACCGGGTACGGGGACGATGATCCGCGCGAGGTGTTCTCGCTGCTGCGCGAATACGGCATTTCGGCGCGGCTCACGTTCAGCAATTCCCTCCTGCGGGAGGAGCATCTCTCGGATAACAAGTGCACCGGTCTCTGCGCGCTTTTCAATGAGAGCGAAACGCCGCGAAACGGCGTCATCGTCCATTCGGAGCTGCTGCTCGACTATCTCCGGCGGCGGTATCCCAAGTTGTATTTTGTGTCCTCTACGACCAAGGTGCTGACGGATTTTCGGGACTTTCGGAAGGAACTCGAGCGGGAGGAGTTTTCGTATGTCGTGCCGGATTTTCGCCTGAACCGGAGGTTTGACCGGCTCGGCACGCTCCCGCAGGCGGAAAAGGACAAGGTGGAGTTCCTCTGCAATGAGTGCTGCGATTTCGGCTGCGCCGAGCGGCGAGCATGCTACGAAGCCGTCAGCCGCCAAAACCTCGGCGAGGATGCGCCGGAGCACCGCTGCGCCGCACCCGACGGCGCGCAGGGCTACCGGTTTTCCAAGGCTATGAAGAATCCCAGCTTCATCGGCGCGGCGGACATTCGGGATATATATCTTCCCATGGGCTTTTCCCATTTCAAGATCGAGGGCCGCACCCTCGGCAGCGCAGTGCTGCTGGAGTTTCTGCTGCACTACCTGACAAGACCCGAATACCACCTCCCGGTCCGCGAGGAAATCTATCTTGACGGCATGCTCGATCTCTTTTAAAAGGAGCGGAGAACGCGGGGCGCGGCGGGGGATCGACCGGGCTGCCTTCCCGAAATTTTACAAAGGATCATGATAAGGGAAAAGCGTGTAAAAATCTTGTAAAAAATGTTCTTGCACTTTTTACGATGTTGTACTATAATCACGACAAAAACCCGGTATGCTGTCTCCGGTTTTGTTACTTTTATCCGAAATGGGTGTGAGGTATGGCATCTTTCAACGCTGTTATAGAGCATCTGCACGAAGTGAATCTTGTCTCCATGCTGGTGCGCTTTGCCATCGCACTTCTCGGCGGCGGCATCATCGGCATGTCCCGCGGCAAGCGCCAGCACGCCGCCGGACTGCGCACGCATCTTCTTGTGTGCATCGGCGCGGCGTCCGTTATGATGACGAGCTTGTATCAGGCACAGAATCTCGGTGTGCCGGGCGATGCGTTCCGTATGCCGGCGCAGGTCGTGAGCGGCGTCGGCTTCCTCGGCGCGGGCAGCATCCTCGTCACCGGCAAGCGCCACGTTACCGGCCTTACGACCGCCGCGGGCCTGTGGGCCTCGGCGTGCATGGGCCTTGCCGCGGGCGCGGGCTTCTATGAGGGCGCGCTGATGATGTGCGTGCTCATCTATGTTGTGCTCGTTTCTCTCAACAAGCTCGATTCGACCCATGTGAAGGCGTCGCGGGTGATGAACGTATATGTGGAACTCAAGAGCGGCGTGCCGCTCAGCGCGCTGCTGCGCGCGGTCAAAAGCATGGGCATTCAAGTCAACGACATACAGGATATCGGCTCGCGCAGCGCGGAAACGCACGGATACATTCTGGAGCTGGAGATCATGCGGCCGGAGCTGGGTCATGTAGAGGCGGCCGAACAGGTTGCAAAGATCGAGCAGGTCGAGTTCTGCGAGGAAATGAAGGCGTAAAACGGTCAAACACCCTCACTCCGTGGAGGGGGGCGTTTGAGGGGCTGCGGCTCGCCGCAGCGCACTCGCTCCGCCCGCACGCTTGCGATCTGATAAGTATTTTTGCCGACGCCACATGTCGCCGGCAAAAATGTTTTTAACCTAACTTTATTTGCTCCTGCGGGAGCAGACTCTGCGAGACAACAGACCGGCGGCTTTCCGAAAAGGAGAGCCGCCGGTCTGTATAATTTATTATAATATCCAGAAGAGCGCCGCGCCGAGGAACGTGCCGACGGCGTAGCCGAGCGCGCCGCAGATGAGACCCGGCGCAGTGAGTGCGTCGCAGCGCAGCTGCTTTGTGACCGCCGGGATAAACGCCGGGCCGTACAGGCCTGCCGTCATCGTGACGATGGCGCAGTCCGCGCCGATGCGGAAAATGCGGCAGAGCAGAAGATGCAGCAGCGCGGAGCATACGGTGATGGAGGCGAGCAGCGCGACCGTGTGCAGCAGATTCCCGCCGAGCGTCCCGAGATCGAGCGAGCTGGCAAGCGCGAACGAAAAAACGAGAATGAGATAATGTCCCGCGGCGGAATTTTCCTTCACATTCCGCACCTTCGGCACGAACGAGAGCGCAAGCCCGAGTACCGTTCCCGCGATCATCACCGCCGGGACGAGCGGATCGGTGAGCGCGCCGCCCTTGACCTTCCATATCGCAAAGCCGATGACCGCGCCGACGAGCACGCATGCGAGCGAGAGGGCAAGATTTCGCACGATGCCGCGGTGGAAGCCGTTCCATTCGAGCGCGTCCACATTTTCCGCGCCGCCGTTCTCGCGCATGTAAGCGCCCTGCTTTGCGTGCCGGTCGAGAACTTTGGCGCAGAGAGGCTTCGCAAGCGTAAGGATGAATATGTAAAAGACCGTGCCGACGATCATATCGGAGAGATTGCCGATGGCGATCGTGTCGCCCGGCACACCGAGAATGACGCCGATGGCGTTGAAGTTCGGCGAACCGCCGGTATACATGCCCGCGGCCATCGCGGCAAGCTGCCGTCCCCACGGGAAGCCGGCCCCGAGCGTCCGTCCCAAAACCACAACAACGGCGCTCACGGCAAGCAGCAGAAGCGCAAACGAGATGAGCACCGGCTTTGCGAGCCGCCGCACATCGGCGAGATTTGTGCCGAACATCAATAGCGGAATGGCGAGCCCGATGCATACATAGCTGCCGATCTGCCCGACATCGGCGTTCAGCCGGACGTCCAGCCCGGCCTTCCGGCAGAGAAACGCCGCCACCGCGACGACAATGCCCCAGAAATACGCCATGGCGATCATGCCGAATGTGCGCACGAGCCCCTTTTCCCGCTGCCGCAGGATAAGTACCGGCACACCGAACACCGCGATAAGCTGCAAAACCGTAACGATCATATTTCTTCCTCCCCATAGCGTCGATTGACAAGGGCACACGCGGTTCTGCCGGGCGGAAATGCCCTCATACTGCGTCAAAGCCCTTGAGAATACCAAAGTATTCTCTGCGGCCTTTTCCTTGTCTGCGAGCATTTCTGCTCCGGCAGAACTGCTTCGCATCGGACAGCCTTGGATTTTCGAGGGATTTTTGTTCTTTTGGACGCAGGCGCATCTGTCGCCCGCCAAGGACAAAAGGGCAAAAAGCACCGAAAAGACTTACCTGTCCGACGTGTGTGCTCTTGTTAATCGACGCTTTCTCTGCATAAGCATACCGGATTTTCGGCGGAATGAAAAGAGAAAAGAGAGATTTTTCACATACCCTTTTCAAAATCGAATTAAAGTGATAAACTGCGGAGGAAGAAAAGGAGGGAAGTACATATGGATATTTTATCTCAGCTCAACAGTCCGGTCATGTATCTCATCTGCGGCGGCATTATTTTCTTTGTTGCGCTGGTGTGCGTGTTCTTCATGGTACGCGCCTACCGCGCCGGCGCCGCCATCGGTATGGACAAAACGAAAATGAAGCGCACCATCACCGCGAGCGCCACGTTTGCCGCGCTCCCGAGCGTCGGCATCCTGCTCGGCGTCATCGCGCTCTCGGGCAGTCTCGGCACGCCGTGGTCATGGCTGCGCCTTTCGGTCATCGGCGCGCTGCACTATGAAACGCAGGTCGCGGAGGCTGCGGCGGAGGCAGTCGGTCTGCCGGGCCTTTCGGCCTCGGCAATGACGCCGCAGGCTTTTACCACGATCGCCCTTCTGATGGGCGTCTGCATCATGTGGGGCATGGTGTTTTCGATCTTCTTTAATAAGAAATACCTCTCGCGTCTCAAAGCGCCGAAGAAAAACGGCGCGGCGGGCGGCGGCTTCGGCGACACGGCCATGACCGCCATGTTCATCGGTCTTGTCAGCGCGTACATCGGCAGCTACATCGGCGCTCTCGTCTCCGGCGCGGGGCGGTTTACGTTTGCGGGAAGCTGGATGCCGCTTGCGGTCGTTGCGGTGTCGGCGGCGGTGATGGCGGTGTTTGTATGGCTCGCCGAAAAGAAGAACGCCGCGTGGGTCGATAACTTTTCCATTGCGGGCAGCATGTTCGCGGGAATGGCGGCAGCGGTGCTGCTGCGCGGCGTGTAAGGAGGAAATGCAATGAACGAACAGGAAAAGACCGTCCGGTTTGAGGCCTACAACCGCCGGACGCACACCTATGGCCGCATCGCCTGCGGCGTGACGCTCGTGCTGCTGCTCGGCGCGCCGTTTCTGATGGGCTACATTCTCGGCGCAATGCCCGATATGCGCGCTTTTGGCCGCGGCTTTCTCGCTATTGGCATCGTGTGGCTCGTGAGCTGCGTGGCGGAATATCTCGTCTATACGCCGATGCTCGGCGCGGGCGGCGGGTATCTCGCGTTTATCACAGGCAACCTCATCAACATGAAAATCCCGTGCGCGGTCAACGCGCGCGATATCGTAGGGGCCAAGACCGGCACGCCGGAAAACGAGATCATCTCCACGCTCTCGATCGCCACGGCGTCGCTCGTGACGATCGTCATTCTTGCGCTCGGCGTGCTGCTGCTCATCCCGCTGCAGCCCGTGCTGCAAAGCCCGGCGCTCCAGCCGGCATTTGACAATGTCGTTCCCGCGCTCTTCGGCGCGATGGCGTATAAGTACTACCGGAAGAACATGAAGATCGCGCTCTGGTCGCTTGTCCTTATGAGCGTGCTCTTCATCCTCGTGCCGGGGCTGCTCGGCTCAACGAGCTTTATGATATTGCCCTCCGGCGCGATCGCCATCGGCGTGGCGTACTTCCGGTACCGCCGCTCGCGGAAGGAGACGGCGGCATGAGGGTCGTAGGCTATGTTTTGCTCGCCGCGCTCGGCGTGCTCGTGCTGCTTCTGCTTGCGGCAGTGATCCGCACGCTGTGCATGAAGAAAAAAACCTCGGATTATACGCCGCACCCGGACGCCGCGCGCGAGCGGGAGTATGCGGAAAAGCTCTCGCGCATGGTAGCGTATGAGACCGTGTCGCACCCGGACGATCCGGAGCTCGAAAAGTTCCGCGGCTTTCATAAGCTGCTCGCGGAGCTGTATCCGACAGTACATGAAAAGCTGGAAAAAACGGAGATCGACGGGAATCTCCTGTTCTTCTGGGAAGGCAAAAACCACGACAGGCCGCTCGTGCTCATGTCGCATCAGGACGTTGTCCCGGCGGAGGGAACGTGGGAGCACGCGCCGTTCTCCGGCGACATCGCCGACGGCAAGGTCTGGGGCCGCGGCGCTTCAGACACAAAGTGCAGCGTCATGGGCTTTTTCCAGGCGTGCGAGGAGCTGCTGCGGGAAGGGTTCGTCCCCGAGCAGGACGTGTACCTCTCGTCCTCCTGTACGGAGGAGTTCGCCGGGCCCGGCGGCGGCAAGCTCGTGGACGAGCTGCGGCGGCGGGGCGTGAAGCCGTTCCTCGTCTGCGACGAGGGCGGCGGCATCATCTCCGAGCCCATCGGCGGCATTCATGGGAATTTCGCCATGCTCGGCGTGTTTGAAAAGGGAAAGGCGGATGTGCGTTTCACGGCGCGCTCCAACGGCGGCCATGCGAGCGCGCCGCCGAAAAACTCGCCCGTGGCGCGGCTTGCGGCGTTTGTGGACAGCATGGAAAAGCACCCGCCCTTCCGAAAAAAATTCGAGCCGGAGGTGAGCGCGATGTTTGCCCGGCTCGCGGCGTACGCGCCCTTCGCACTGCGGCTTCTCTTCGGCAATCTCTGGCTTTTCGCGCCGCTTATGAAGCTCGTCATGCCCGCGCTCTCGCCGCAGGCGGGCGCCATGCTGCGCACAACGGCGGCCTTCACGATGCTCTCCGGTTCGGACGCCTGCAACGTGCTGCCGCAGGAGGCAAGCGTGTGGGCCAATCTCCGGTTCATCCCGCATCAGGGAATGGACGAGAGCCTTGCGCTTATCAAAAAGCGCGCGGAAAAGTACGGTATCGAGACAGAAGTTTTCTCCGCGAGCGATTATTCTGCCCCCGCGGATATCCACGGCGAGGCGTGGCGGCGCGTGACCGATACGATCGCCGAGGTGTTTCCCGGCCTTGCCTGGAGCCCGTATGTCATGACCGGCGCGACGGACGCGAAGAACTATCAGGCGATCTGCGATAACTGCATCCGCTTTGCCCCGGTGATCTACGGCCCCGAGCAGATGCGCGGCATGCATGGCGTCAACGAGAACATCGAAACGGCGTGTTTGCCGGGCGCGGTGGATTTCTATAAGGCGCTCATTGGCAAAAATCGCTGAAATTGCAATTTGGAAACGATTTTTTGGGTCAAATCTATTGCAAAATCGAATCAATCGGGCTATATTACAACCAAAGAAAAAACCATTCGGAAAGGGTGAAGTTATTTATGGCAGGAGCACACAGAATCGGCATCCTGACGAGCGGCGGCGACGCCCCCGGTATGAATCCCGCGATCCGCGCCATCGTCCGCACGGCCGGCGCTGAGGGAATCACCTGCATCGGCATCCGCCGAGGTTACGCCGGACTCATCAACGGCGATGTTTTTGAGTTGACCGGCAACGACGTAGACGGCATTGCCCGCCGCGGCGGTACCATTCTCTATACCGCCCGCAGCGAGGAATTCCGCACGGAAGCCGGTATTGACAAAGCCGCAAAAGTCTGCAAATATCTTGGCATCGACGGCCTTATCACCATCGGCGGCGACGGCACTTACCGCGGCGCGCTGGAGCTGGCCCGCCGGGGTGTCCGCGTCGTGGGTATCCCCGCGACGATCGACAACGACATGGGCTGCACCGAGTATACCATCGGCTTTGATACCGCCTGCAACACCGCGATCGAGGCCATCGACAAGCTGCGCGACACCGGGCAGAGCCACGAGCGCGTGTCGGTCGTAGAGGTCATGGGCCGCAACGCCGGCCATCTCGCGCTCTACACCGCCATGGCTGCCGGCGCTTCCGCCGTGCTGCTTCCCGAAAAGGAAGTCGATCTCGAGCATGATGTGATCGATGTGATCCGCCGCGGCTGCATCCACGGCCGCCGCCACCACATCGTCGTCGTCGCCGAGGGCGTGGGCCATGTCCACGAGTACGCGCAGACGATCGAAGAGGAGACCGGGCTCGAGACCCGCGTGACGGTCCTCGGCTACATCCAGCGCGGCGGCGCGCCGAGCGGACGTGACCGTGTGTCCGCCGCGATGATGGGCGTGCGCGCGATCGATGTGCTCAAGTCGGATGCCTCGAGCCGCGTCATCGTCGAGCGGAACGGCCGTTTCGAGGATATGGACATCGAGGAAGCGCTCCAGATGAAGCGCGAGCTCGACGAGGAGATGTTCGTTGCCTGCAACCGCATCGACACCTCTTATCAGTACCACCACAAGAAAACCACCTGAGCCGGAGGGCGTCCTCCGGGCGATGAACAAATGAAAAAATGCGGTGTCTCGCAAAGAGACACCGCACTTTTTGCCGGAGGATCTATGAAGAAATTTATCGGAAACAAAGACTTTTACAAGCTGGTCGCGGCGCTCGCGCTGCCGCTGCTGCTGCAGAACGCCGTGTCGACGTTTGTGAATCTGCTCGATAACCTTATGGTCGGGCGGATCGGCACGGAATCGATGTCGGGCGTGTCCATCGTCAACCAGCTTCTGTTCGTATATAACCTCTGTCTCTTCGGCGGCACGGGCGGCGCGGGCATTTTCGGCGCGCAGTTTTTCGGCCGCGGCGACTATAACGGCGTCCGGCATACGCTGCGCTTCAATATCCTGCTCTGCGCCGGGTTTACAGTGATCGCCACGGTGCTGCTCGCGCTCATCCCGGATACGCTCATCGGCGCGTTCCTGCACGAGGCGGGCACCGGCGGCGATCTCGCGCTCACGCTCTCGGAAGGCAAGGACTACCTTCGCATCATGCTCTTCGGTCTGCCGGCGTTCTGCCTTACGACGGCGTATGTGAGTATACTGCGCGTCACCGGCGACAACCGTCTGCCGATGAAGGCGAGCATTGCGGCGATCTTCGTCAATCTCGTTTTCAACTATCTGCTCATCTATGGCAAGCTCGGCTTCCCGATGCTCGGCGTCCGCGGCGCAGCCATTGCCACGGTGCTCTCGCGCTATGTGGAGTTCGGCCTGATCCTGCTCGGCACCCACGGGAAGAAAACGCCGCCGCGGTTTATCCGCGGGCTGTACCGCGGCTTTGCGATCCCCGGCCATCTCGCCGGGCAGATCGTCCGCAAGGGCATGCCGCTGCTCGTGAACGAGATGTTCTGGTCGCTCGGCATGACGATGCTCACGCAGTGCTACTCCTACCGCGGGTTGGACGCCATTGCCGCGCTGAACATCAACTCCACGGTGCTCAATCTCTTCAATACCGTTATCTTCACGATGGGCAACACCGTCGGCATCATCATCGGCAACCTGCTCGGCGCGGAGGAGTATGACCGCGCGCGGAATTACTGCCCGAAGCTTGCCGCGCTCAGCTGCGCGGCCAGCGCGGCGGTCGGCGTTGTAATGTTCCTCGTCGCGCCGTATGCCCCGCGGCTTTACAACACCTCCCACGAGATCATGACGCTCGCCGCGTCGCTCATGCGCATCTGCGCTCTCATGCTGCCGGTCCACGCCGTGGTAAACGCCGCTTACTGGACCATCCGCGCCGGAGGCCGGACGTACATCACCATGCTTTCGGACAGCGTGTTCACCTGGGTCGTGTCGGTATCGATCGCGTGGGTGCTCATCCATAAAACGGGTCTGCCGCTTGTGGAGGCGTACCTCTTTGTGAATCTCGCCGACCTTATCAAAATGGTCATCGGCATCGTGCTTCTCCGCCGCGGCATCTGGGTGCGCAACATCGTCACCGGCGAGGAGATCGCGGCCGGGAATGCTGCGGGCTGATTTCCGGTTGTATTCTTCACCGTTTCGGTGTAAAATCGTTTCAATGAGGTGAGAACAATGCATCGAATCGGTGTTTTTGACAGCGGCATCGGCGGCCTTACGGTGCTGCGCCAGCTCCGGCGGGCATTCCCGCAGCTGGATATGGTATATCTCGGCGACACCGCCCGCGTACCCTACGGCGGGCGCTCGGTCGAGACGATCACGCACTATGCCGAGGACGACGTGCGCTTCCTGCTCCGCAAGGACGTGCAGGCGATCGTCATCGCCTGCGGCACGGTGAGCTCCAACTCGCTCGACGTGCTGCGCGAAAAGTTTGACCTGCCGATCTACGGCGTGATCGAAAGCGCGGCGCGGCTTGCTGCGAGCATGACGAAAACGCGCTCCGTCGGCGTCATCGGCACGCAGGCAACGGTCAAGAGCGGGGCATACGAAACGCACATCCGCGCCATAGACCCCGGGGTACATGTCGTCTCCCGCGCATGCCCGCTTTTTGTGCCGCTCGTGGAAAACGGCATCGCGCCGGACGATATCGTCGCGGAGACGGTCTGCTCGCGGTATATGGAGGCCTTTGACGGCAAGAATATCGACGCGCTCATCATGGGCTGCACGCATTACCCCGTGTACCGCCCGGCGCTCGAAAAGCGGCTGCCCGGCGTGCGGATGATCGATGTCGGCGAAGCGCTCGCCGAAGCGCTGCGGCCCCTTTTCGCCGAAAGCCGCGGCACCGGCGCGGTCGAATACTACGTTACGGAGCGAAGCGCCGCCTTTGACGAGATCGTCCGCGTCATGGATCCTTCGCTTGACCCTGCCGCCATCCGCGTGGAGAACGCTTTTATACAGTAAAATATAGAAAAATGAGCCGTTTTCATTACCGAAAACGGCTCATTTTGTGTAGAAACCAGCCGGGAAACATACTTGACGAACACGCCGATGTGTAATATAATTTTGCTATCGATATAGTGCAAAACTCAACAAAAGAGATATAAAATGTGGAGGAGTCAGCATGGATAAGCAGACCAAGTCCGGAATGCCTGTGGATGAAAGCAAATATTCCTTTACGATCCCCCGCACGGACGAGCCGAGAGAGAAGATCCTTAAGCTCGGCGCGATGATCACCGACCGCATCGGCAAGGTCACGGGCAACGATCCCGAGTATTGGGGACTCGCGGGCGTTGTTACGGACGAAATGGCGGATGTCGCGCTCAAGATGAAGGTGCGCAAGCCGAAAACGACAGCGCAGATCGCCGCGCTCACCGGCAAAAGCGAGGAAGAGCTCGAAAAGCTGCTCACCGAGATGGCGTACATCGGCCTTGTCGAGTACAACTGGGAAAATCTGGACGGGAAAAACCCGAACCACGAGAAGCGCTGGACGCTGCCGCAGTTCGTTCCGGGCAGCGCGGAGTTCGTCAACATGCGCCAATCGCAGATCGACGAGCACCCGGAGGTCGCGGCGTTCTTTGAGCGCATGACGTTCCTCCCGCTGGAGAAGGTCACGCCGATGGTGCCTCCCGGAGGCGCCGGCATCGGCATGCACGTTATCCCCGTGGAAAAGGCGATCGAGACTGAGAACAAGTCCGTCTCCATCGAGCATATCTCCCACTGGCTGAAAAAGTACGACGGCATTTACGCCGCTTCGCCCTGCTCCTGCCGTATGTCCCGCGCCAAGCTCGGCGAGGGCTGCGGCGACGATCCGCAGGACTGGTGCATCGCCGTGGGCGATATGGCGCGCTACGTCGTCGAGACCGACCGCGGCCATTACATCACCTATGACGAGGTGCTCGAGATCCTGCACAAGGCCGAGGAGAACGGCTTTGTCCATGAGATCACGAACATCGACGGCGAAGAGAAGATCATCGCCATCTGCAACTGCAACGTGAACGTCTGCAACGCGCTGCGCACGAGCCAGCTTTTCAACACGCCGAACCTCTCCCGCAGCGCCTACGTTGCGAAGGTCGAGAGCGAAAACTGCGTTGCGTGCGGCCGCTGTGTTGAGACGTGTCCCGCGGGCGCGGTGAAGCTCGGCCAGAAGCTCTGCACGAAGGACGGCCCCATCGAGTACCCGCGCCATGAGCTGCCGGACGAGACCGCCTGGGGCCCGGATAAGTGGGACATCAACTACCGTGACAACAACCGCATCAACTGCTACGATACCGGCACGTCCCCGTGCAAGACGGCGTGCCCGGCGCACATCGCCGTGCAGGGCTATCTGAAGCTCGCCGCGCAGGGCAAGTACCGCGAAGCGCTCCAGCTCATCAAGCGCGAAAACCCGTTCCCCGCCGTATGCGGCCGCATCTGCAACCGCCGCTGCGAGGACGCCTGCACCCGCGGCACCGTCGATCAGGCCGTCGCCATCGACGAGGTCAAGCGCTTCATTGCCCAGCAGGATCTCGAAGCTGCCACACGCTTTATCCCCGAAAAGGTCATCCCGAAGGTCGAGGGCGGATTCGATGAGAAGATCGCCATCATCGGCGCGGGGCCGGCGGGCATGTCCTGCGCGTACTTCCTCGCCGAGAAGGGCTACTGCCCGACCGTGTTCGACAAGGCGCCCCGTCCCGGCGGCATGCTGACGAATGCAATTCCGAACTTCCGTCTCGAAAAGGACGTTGTGGAGGCCGAGATCGACATTCTGCGCGAGATGGGCGTGGAATTCCGCTGCGGCGTGGATGTCGGCAGGGACGTCACCATCCCCGAGCTGCGCGCGCAGGGCTACAAGGGGTTCTATGTTGCCGTCGGTCTGCAGGACGGCGGACGTCTCCGCGTTCCCGGCGACGACGCCGAGGGCGTCATGTCCGGCGTGGACTTTACGAAGAAGGTCAATCTTGCGCCCGAAACGAAGCTCACCGGCAAGGTCGTTGTGATCGGCGGCGGCAACATCGCCTCCGATGTCGCCCGCACCGCCGTGCGCTGCGGCGCGGAGAGCGTGACGCTCTATTGCCTGGAGGGGTACGACGAAATGCCCATGGGCGAAGAGGACCGCACCGAGTGCGAGCGCGACGGCATCTCCATCCATGCCGGCTGGGGCCAGACCGCGATCGACACCGAGAACGGCCGTGCCAGGGCCATTCGCTTCCGCAAGTGCCTGTCCGTCAAAAATGTCGAGGGCCGCTTCGCCCCCGCATTTGACGACACCCAAACCGAGACCGCCGAGGCGGATACGATCCTTTACTGCATCGGCCAGCACGCCGCCTGGGGCGAGCTGCTCGCCGGAACAAAGGTGGAGTTCAACCCCAACGGCACCGTCAAGGCCGATCCTCTGACCTACCAGACCGCCGAGCCCGACATCTTCGTCGGCGGCGACGCCTACACCGGCCAGAAGTTCGCCATCGACGCCATCGCCGCCGGCAAGGAGGGCGCCGTGTCCCTGCATCGCTTTGTGCAGCCGAACACGAGCCTCACCATCGGCCGCAACCGCCGGCAGTTCATCGAGCTCGATAAGAAAAACGTTCTTCTCGATATCAACAGCTTTGACAACACGCCGCGCCAGCGCCCCGGCTACAACGAGGAGCTGCGCCGCACGATGCAGGACGGCCGCGCATGCTTCACCGAGGAACAGGTCAAAGCCGAGACCGCCCGCTGTCTCGGCTGCGGCGCGAGCGTCGTCGATCCGAACAAGTGCATCGGCTGCGGCATCTGCACGACGCGCTGCGGCTTTGACGCCATCCGTCTCCACCGCGAGCGTCCCGAGTGCAGCACCATGGTGCGCAGCGAGGACAAGATGAAGGCCATCCTGCCGTACATGCTCAAGCGCGCCGTGAAGATCAAGCTCAAGGGCAAAAAGGGCTGAGCATGCACGAGCTTGGGATCGTATTCCACATGATAAAAACCGTCGAGCGCATCGCGGAGGAAAATGTTCTTACGAGCGTTTCCTCCGTCACGCTCGAGCTTGGCGAGGTGTCCGGCGTTGTGCCGCATGAGCTCACATCCTGCTGGAACTGGGCCGTTGCGCAGACGGAGGTTTTGAAGGGCGCGGAGCTTAGAATCGAGACCATTCCCGCCGTGACGCTTTGCGAGAGCTGCACCCATACGTATCCGACCGTCCCGCAGGGGCGCGTCTGCCCGCTGTGCGGCAGCGAGGAAACCGTGCTCCTGCAGGGCAACGAGATCAATCTCAAAGAAATCGAGGCTTGCTGAAATGGACAGTGTACGAATCATAGAGATCAAGGAGAGCGTTTTCGCCGACAACGACCGCGAAGCCGACCGTGTCCGCGCAAAGCTCAAGGAGGAAAAAACATTCCTTCTCAATCTCATGTCCTCGCCCGGCTCGGGCAAGACGACGACGCTTCTGCGCACGATCGAACGCTTGAAGGACGATCTTCGCATCGGCGTTATGGAAGCGGACATCGATTCCTCCGTAGACGCCGAGACCATCGCCCGCGCGGGCGTGAAGAGCATCCAGCTCCACACCGGCGGTATGTGCCATCTCGATGCCGGAATGACCGAGCAGGGGCTTACCGAGCTCGGCACGGCGGACGTCGATCTCGCGGTGCTCGAAAACGTCGGCAATCTCGTCTGCCCGGCGGAGTTCGATACGGGCGCGGTGAAAAACGCAATGATCCTCTCCGTGCCGGAGGGACACGATAAGCCGCTCAAATACCCGCTCATCTTCACCGTGTGCGACGCGCTCATCATCAACAAGATCGATGTGCTGCCGTATTTCGATTTTGACATGGACAAGGTGCGCGAGTACGCGCTGCGGCGCAACCCCCGTCTGGAGATCTTCCCGATCTCCGCCAAGACCGGCGAGGGCGTCGAGGCCTGGACATACTGGCTCAAAAAGCAGGTCCGGGACTGGACGGAGGAATGAAAGCAAAAAAAACGGAGCAGTCATTTCTGACTGCTCCGTTTTTCTATGGAGAGCGGCGAGTTATTTAACTTCTGCGGTCGTCTGCGCCATGACGGTCAGAGCCTCGAGCACATCGGCCTTCTGGTTCTCCTCGTAATACGTGCCGGTGTAAATGTAGAGGTAAGCGCCGGTCACGGCGTAGAGCGTGATCTGATCCGTGGGCGGGATGGAGAGGATCGCATCGCGGCCTCCGGCGGCGTCAACGTCGTCCTGCGTGATGACGCCCTGCTCGAGAAGACGGTCGAGCATCTCGTCGTTGAAGCGCGTGACCGTTTCGGTGTAGATCACACTCTTGCCGTTGATCGAGCGAAGCTCGGCATTGAGGATCTCAATGTTGGGGAACGATTCGGTAATGCTTTCCGTGAGCTTGTTCATGTACTTTTCCGTGAACTTGCCGCTGTAGGTGCCGGACTGCTGCGCGTTGATGTTGACGGCCTGTCCGGTTCCCTGCGTATCGTTATAATAGATGATGAGCGGGGAAGTGCCATCGCTGCCGGTCCACTTATCGGCGGGATACTGCGTCGAAAACGTGCTGTTGCTGACCGTTCCGAGCGTCATGGAGGAGAGATCGACCTTCTCCAGCGGGGGATAATCCTCCTCGCTCACGGTGCCGCATCCGGCGAGGATCAGGCAGAGCACGAGACAAACGGCGGCGAGCGCCGCAAAAGCTTTTCTTTTCATAGCTATCACTCCTTTGCTGAGTGACAATGATTTTACCATATCGCTGAGAAAAAGACAACCTTTATCCCACCGTCTCGCCGAGCTTCCCGGCGAGCTTTGCGAGCGGCTTTACCTTCCAGCGCAGCACCATGCCGAGCGCCGCGCCGACGAGCGCCTGCAGGATCTGGTAGGGGAGCTTTGCGATCGCCGCGGCGGGCGTCGCGTAGATGAACGCGCGGCCGAGCGAGTAGCCGACGACCATGATGACCGCGCCGAGCAGCACGCCGATGAGGGACGCGATCACGGGCTTCTCCTTCATCATCCGGTGGGCGCAGAGCGAAATGACGACCGCCTGCAATCCGTGCGTGACGAGCGAGACGAACATCGGCGTCGGATAAAAGAAGAAATCGCCGAGGAACGCGCCGACACCGCCGACGCAAAACGCCCCCAGCGGGTCAAGGATCAGCGCGGCAAAGCAGATGATCACGTCGTTCAGATAGAGATGTCCGCCCGGAACGGGAACGCTGAACACGCTCATGCTCATAATGATGTTCATCGCCATCAGCAGCGCCGTCGTGCAGAGCCAGCGCGTGCCGTGTTTCGTTTTCGTTGTCATGGATATATCTCCCCTTGTTTTTTTCTTACCCATAGCTTACAATGTTCTGGATATATTAAAATATCCAGAGAAGGAGAAAATAATAATACCAGATGAAACAGGACAACGAACACCGCCCGGCGTATCTGCGCCTGTATGAGCGCCTGCGCGTCGAGATCGTCCGCGGCGATTATCCCTTCGGCGCGCGGATGCCGTCCAAGCGGCAGCTGGCCGAGGAGGAGGGGCTGAGCGTCGTCACGGTAGAGCACGCTTACGCGCTGCTGACGGACGAAGGGTATCTCGAAGCGCGCCGCCGCAGCGGGCACTATGTGCAGTTCCACGATACGGACGGCTTTGTGCCGAGCGCGCCGGTAAGACCGGCGGCTGTCCCGGCGGGGGAGAGGGCGGACTTTCCGTTTTCGGTGCTCTCGCGGGTGATGCGCCGCGTCATCAGCGAGTACGGCGAGCAGCTTCTGGAAAAAAGCCCGAACAACGGCTGCGATGCGCTGCGGCAGGCGATCTCGCGCTATCTCGCGCGCAGCCGCGGCATCCGCGTGAAGCCGGAGCAGATCTTCGTCGGCTCCGGCGCGGAATATCTCTACGGACTGATCGTGCAGCTTCTCGGCGCGGCGCGCATCTACGCGGCGGAGGATCCGTCGTATGAAAAGATCGCGCTCGTTTACCGCGCGCACGGCGCTTCGCTCGAGCTTTTGCCGCTCGGCGCGGACGGCATCCGCAGCGACGCGCTCGCCGCCACGCGCGCCTCCGTGCTGCATATTACGCCCTACCGCAGCTATCCGAGCAATGTCACCGCGTCCGCGGCCAAGCGGCGCGAGTATATCCGCTGGGCTTCCGAGCCGGGGCGGTATATCGTTGAGGACGATTTCTCTTCGGAATTTACGGTCGCGTCCAAGCCGGAGGAGACGGTGTTCTCGCTTGCCGAGAGCGGAAACGTGATCTACCTGAACACATTCTCGCAGACGGTCGCGCCGTCGCTGCGCATGGGCTATATGGTGCTCTCGGAAAAGCTCGCGGCGCAGTACGCCGAGCGGATCGGGTTTTATTCGTGCACCGTCCCGCTCTTTGAGCAGCTTGTGCTTGCCGAGCTGTTGGAGAGCGGCGACTATGAGCGCCACATCCGCCGCACACGCCGCGCCCTGCGAAAAAGAACAGAAAAATAAAATGCCCCCGGAAAGGAGACATTGAACAGGCGGGGCAGAGCCCCGCCCGCAGGTGAGAGCGGCAGGTTAAAGCAGATACTTTTCCATGGCCCAGGCAGCGCCGTCCTCGTCACAGGCGGGCGCGATGACGTCCGCCGCGGCTTTCACGTTCTCGGGCGCGTTCGCCATGGCGATGCCGAGCCCCGCCCAGCGGAGCATGGAAATGTCGTTTTCCCCGTCGCCGATGGCGATGGTCTCCTCGCGCGGTATGCCGAGGATCGCCGCCACGCGCGCGAGACCCGCGGCCTTGTTGACGCCCGTCGGCACGATCTCCAGCGCTTCCGGGCTGGACGCAAAGCAGTCCACCGGCTGCGGCGGCGCGCTGTGCAGCTTTTTCGCCGCGCGCCGGACCGTCAGCGGCAGACCGAGCAGCAGGATCTTGTATATCCCCTCGTGTGCGGCCTCTTCGGGGGAGGGCAGCGGCAGCGGCGTGCTCGAGGAGCGCTGCGCGTACATCTCCGAAGCGGCGTTCACGCGGTCGGTATAAATGCCGCTGCGGCCGTAAACGATGGCGGCGCTCGCCCTCCGGCGGCACCAGCGGAGCATCGTGAGCGCGGTCGGTTCGTCCATCAGGGTCTCGGAAAGCGTTTCGCCCGTCGTGCAGCTCTGCACCAGTCCGCCGTTTCCGAGAATGAGCGGCACATCGCCGGGGAAGAGCTCACGCGCGACCTCGGCGCTGCCGCCGAGCCGTCCGGAGGCGAGCGTTACGAACTTTCCCGCGGCATATACGGCGCGGATCGTCTCGCGCGTGTGCGCCGAAACCTTCCGGTCGGAGCCGGTGAGCGTGAGATCATAATCGGCGGCCATCAATCGGTATGCCATAACATCGACTTCCTTTCCCGCGAAAGTATAACGGACGGCGCGCCGGAATGTCAAGAGCGCGGCGATTTACGAACGGCGAAGCATGTGGTATAATAGCCGGGAAATATCCCGCAGGAGGAAAAACAATGATAAAGCTCGAAATGGAACTTTCCGATATCGATTACGAGGTCCTGGTAAAGGAGATCCTTCCCAAAGTCGCCGACCGGCTCAAGCAGAACGGCAGCCCGCTCGCGCCGCTCCTCTCCGGCGGCATGGCGGCAAATGTTCTGCTGCGCGCCTCCGACAGCGTGCGCGACCGCATGGCCGCGGAGATCCTCAACGCCGCCGCGCCGCGCCTGACCGGAACGCTCGAAAAGCTCGCCGCCGACAACGGCATTCCCTGCAAGGTGCAGGGCCTGCGCGCGACCGCCGCACAAAAATAAGAGACTCCATATGCATTCGCAGCCCCCGAAAGCCTTGGCTTTCGGGGGCTGCGCCGTTTCCGAGAGAACAAAAATCCCCGAAGACCGAAGTCTTCGGGGAAAAATGCCGTATCCGGATCATCGTCCCGCCACTTTTGAGGGGCGTCAGACGAAGGCGAGGATAAGCGGGGGTAAGCTGTTACACGATGCGGCGGGCCGCGACGAGACGCATGCCGGCGGTGCTGCTGAGAGACTGAATGCTCACGACGGCGCCGGAGTAAGGCGCGTGGATGAAGTTGCCGCCGCCGATGTAGAGCGCGGCGTGCCAGATGTTGTACACGCTGCTGCCGAAGAGCAGGATGTCGCCGGCCTGCAGGTCGTTGAGATCCACGTCCACGCCGTTGTAGTACATGCTCTGCGCCACGCGGTTGAGCGAGTAGCCGTGCTGACCGTAGGAGTAGTACACGAGACCGGAGCAGTCAAAGCCGACATCGGGAGAGGTGCCGCCCCAGACGTAAGGCACGCCGAGATACTGCATCGCGGTATCGACGATCGCCTGCGCGGCGGAAGCGTTGTGCGAGAAGCTGGGCGCGGCGGGCGTTTCCGGCTCGGCCGGAGTCTCAGCCGGGGTTTCGGGCTCCTGCGCGGGAGGCTCGATCGGCGTCACCTCGGTGGTGGTGTTTTCGGTAGTGTCCGGGGTCTGCGGCTCGGAGTAGATCGTGCCGTCATTGCCGGACACGGTCGCGGCGGAGATGGTGTAGGTCTTGGAGGTGCCGTTGAGCACGACATAGTCGCCGTAGATGTAGCCGGTGCTGCCGTTATATACGCATTCATACCAGGAGCCGCACACGCCGTTCACGCGGATGGGCGTGCCGGTCTCAAGCGTTTCGATCACGCTGCTGTAGGTGCTCGGGCCGCTGCGGAAGCAGATGCCGGAGCCGAGAACGGTGGCGTTGCTGTCGCCGGTCGCGGGAGGCGCAACATAGGTCTGCGAAGGAACCTCCTGCGCGGGCTGCTGCACGGGCTCCTGCGCCGGAGCCTTGTCCGGGACGGAATCCACGTTCTCCGCGGACGGAACCTCGTTGAAGAGCAGGTAGTAGGAAGCCATGTAGCCGGTCTTGCCGTTGTAGCTCACCTTGTACCAGCCGTAGCCGGCGTCGCCGAGAACGTAAACGGTCGCGCCCTGCGGGGCGGCGTCGATAACATTGCTGTTGAAGCTGCCGCTGTCACGCAGGTTGACTTCGCCGGGCGTTGCGATGAACGCTTCGCCCGAAATGGCAAACGCGCTGCTCGTGAGCAGAGACGCCGCCAGAAGAAGCGTAACGATAACGGAAAGCAGTTTCTTGCAGTTTTTCATGATCCCCATACCTCATTTCCTGGAGCTGGTGCGCTGTTTCGGAGGTTAGTCCTTCGTCAGCGCTCGTTCGAGCCACACGCTCGCCACGTCCATGGCGGCGTACAGGCTGCCTTTTTCGGATTTCTTCACGATGCGGTCGCGGCTCTTGACCGTCGGGTCGGTGAGCTGCAGCTGGACGCTCACACGGGTGGCGACCTTCAGCTCACCGGCGCTTTCCGCACCGGCAACCGGCTTGACCGGTTTCGTGTCCATGATCTGCATCATGATGATGTACTTGTCGGACATGCTGCCGTAATAGAGGATGTTGTCCTTGCGGCGGAGCGGGTGTCCCTTGTACACCAGCGCATTCTTAGCGGATGCCAATTCAAATCACCTCGAATTTGTAACCAAAATGTAACACATTGTATCCCACCTGTCAACAGAAACGGAGCTTTTTGTGAATCGCGCACAGTTATTACCGGAATAAAACCGCTTAAATTAGCCGTTATGACGCAAAATCCGGCAACAAAAGTTACAAAACGGCGAGCAGAGGGGATCGTTCTGCGTTGGCCGCTGCCGGAAAAACGGTAACAAAACCGGAAAAACTGGCTGTTGGCGGGGAAAACCGCAGCGCCGGATGGCCGGCGCTGCGGCGGTGTTCGCGGGGGAAGGGGGATGCTCAGTCGTCCTTTACGGATTCGACGACGCCCTTTGCGAGACCGGCGATGCCCTGGATCTCGGAGGGGATGATGATCTTGGTGGCCTTGCCGTCGGCGGCGGCGGTGAAAGCCTCCAGCGCGCGCAGACGCAGCACCGGATCGGTGGGGGCGGCGTCGTTGAGCAGACGGATGCCGTCGGCGGTCGCCTTCTGCACGGCGAGGATCGCGGCGGCGCGGCCTTCGGCCTCAAGGATCTGCTCCTGCTTCTTCGCGTCGGCGCGGAGAATGGCGGATTCCTTTTCGCCCTCGGCCTCGAGAATGGCGGCGCGCTTTTCACCCTCGGCGCGGAGAATGGCCTCGCGGCGTTCGCGCTCGGCCTTCATCTGCTTTTCCATCGCGCTTTGGATCTCGCGCGGCGGGAGAATGTTCTTGAGCTCCACGCGGTTGACCTTGATGCCCCAGGGGTCGGTAGCCTCGTCAAGAATGACGCGCATCTTGCTGTTGATGATGTCGCGGCTCGTGAGGCACTGGTCAAGCTCCAGATCGCCGATGATGTTGCGGAGCGTCGTGGCGGAGAGCGTTTCGATGGCGACCATCGGCTGCTCGATGCCGTAGGTATAGAGCTTCGGGTCGGTGATCTGGAAGTAGACAACGGTGTCGATCTGCATGGTGACGTTGTCCTTCGTGATCACGGGCTGGGGCGGGAAGTCTGCGACCTGCTCCTTGAGCGAGACGCGGCGCGCCACGCGCTCGATGAACGGCAGCTTCACATGGAGACCCTTGCCCCACGTGGTGCTGTACGCACCGAGACGCTCGATGACGTAGGCCTGCGCCTGCTGTACGACGCACAGGTTCGTGATGATGAGTACGAGCACCAGCACGAGAATGATGGCTAATACGATCATGGGATTTCCTCCTTATTAAAATACAGTGCAGATTCAGCGCACGATGCGCTCTACGATGAGTTTTACGCCCTCAATGGCGCGGACGGTGACGCGCTCGCCGGCCTCGATGGCGACGGCATCGTCGGTGCTGCGCGCGGTCCACACAACGCCGTCAAGCTTTACGGCGCCGGTGGCGGCGAGATTGTCGATGCGCTCGGTGACAACGGCGGCGCGGCCGATGCTGCGGTCGGCGTTGGTAGCGACGCTCCGGCTGTCCACATACCGCTTCACGAGCGGCCGCGTGAGAACGAGCGTGGCGACGGAGACGATGACGAACCAGAAGATCTGGAGCCACACCGCCGCGCCGAGCGCCGCGCAGATGAGCGCCACGAGCGAGCCGAAAACGAACCAGATGGATACAAGTCCCGCGGTCACGGCTTCAACGATGAGAAACACGACGAGCGCCACGACCCAGAATGCGATCGTTCCGGAAGGTGGAATCACGGAAAAAACCTCCCTTATTTTAATTTGTATCTATCATACCGTATTTTCCGCCGCTCGGCAATAACATTCTCACCAAAAATCACTCTTTAAATCGTGTAAAGCTCCATCTTGCCTTTTTTGCCGCCGCGCGTTACAATACAGTTATTAGCTAATAAGCTAAAATGAAAAAGGGTACAGGTAAAACGCTGTATGAACAAACACTTGAAAAAACCGCGCAACGAGGAAATGTATAAGGCGATCCTTACGCTCAATACCGTGGAAGAGCTGATGAAGTTCTTTGACGACCTCTGCACGGTATCCGAGCTGCAGGCGATGGAGCAGCGCTATCAGGTGGCGGTGCTTCTCAGCGAGGGCATGATCTATAACGACATACTGGAAAAGACCGGCGCTTCGAGCGCAACGATCAGCCGCGTGAACCGCTCACTGCAGTACGGCGAGGACGGCTACAGCGTAGCCTTCCGCCGTCTGAAGGAACAGCAAGCGGAAGAAGAGAAGGAAGCGGAAGAATAATGAGCCAGTGCTATGGACCTCTCGCCGCGCGCTATGACGCGCTGACCGGAGACGTGCCGTATGAAGCGCTGGAGACATGGTATGAAACGGCCTTTGCCCACAGCGGCAGGGCCGTTCATACGGTTTTGGATCTCTGCTGCGGCACGGGTACGCTCTCGCTGCTTCTGGCCGAACACGGGTACGAGATGATCTGCGTGGACGCCTCGGAGGAAATGCTCTCGGTGTTCCAGCAGAAGCTCTGCGAGCTGCCGGAGGGCGTCGTTGCGCCGATGCTTCTCTGCCAGCGGGCGGAGAAACTCGATCTTTACGACACCGTGGACGCCGCGGTATGCTCGCTCGACGGCGTGAACTATATGCGGCCCGAAACGCTTCCGGAGGTGTTCCGGCGGCTGCATCTGTTTCTCTCGCCGGGCGGTACGCTCTGCTTTGACTTCCTCTCGCCGGGGCATATGCGCTCGCTCGACGGGCAGTGCTTCGTGGACGAGGAGGACGATACGCTCTGTCTCTGGCGCTCGGAGGTCGTGGAAAACGAGCTGCGCTACGGCATGGACATTTTCCGCCGCCTCAAGGGGCAGACCTACCGCCGTGAGCAGGAAGAGCATACGGAGTATATCTATACGCCGGAAACGCTGGAAAAGCACCTCGTCGATGCGGGCTTCGGCAGCATCCGCCTTTTTACGGACGGCCCGCAGCACAACCAGGGACGGCTCTTCTTCACCGCCGAGTGCGTGAAGGAGTAAAAAGAAACCAATGCCTCCCTTGTGCAAAGGGAGGTGGCAAAACCGCAGGTTTTGACGGAGGGATTGCAGACTGTCGCGTGCTTCGTCAAACGACAATCCCTCAGTCAGCCTTACGGCTGACAGCTCCCTTTACACAAGGGAGCCTTTCCCACAGAGCCATTTGCAAGTCAATTTCTAAGGAGAAAAAACCATGGGTAAAATTCTTCGCGCCGTCACGAACGACGGCACGGCAAAAATATCCGTCATCACCGCGCCCGACATGGTCGAGCGTGCGAGAGAGATCCACCATCTGCACCCCGTCGGCACGGCGGCGCTCGGCCGCACGCTCTGCGGCGCGTCGCTCCTTGGCGAAATGCTCAAGGAGGACAACGCCGCGCTCACGCTGCGCATTCAGGGCGGCGGGCCGATCGGCACGATCCTTGCGGTATCGGACAATGCCGGCAATGTGCGCGGCTACGTCTCCCACCCCGAGGTCGATCTTCCCATCCGCGAGCGGGACGGCAAGCTCGACGTCTCCGGCGCGGTCGGCAGGGAGGGTCTTCTCACGGTCAGCCGCGACATCGGCCTGCGCGAGCCGTACTCCGGTTCCTCCGCGCTCGTGAGCGGCGAGATCGCCGAGGATCTCGCGGCGTTTCTCACCGAGAGCGACCAGCTCGGCTCGGCGTGCGCGCTCGGCGTGCTCGTGAATCCGGACGGCAGCGTCAAGGCCGCGGGCGGCTTTATCATGCAGCTCATGCCGAACGCCGCCGAGGAGACGGTCAAGGCGCTGGAGGACAACATCTTCCTCATGGACCAGCTTACGACCATCCTCGACGAGGACGGCGCGGAGACGGTCATCGCGCAGGTGTTCAAGGGCCTTGCATGGCACAAAACGGCGGAGAGCGATATGGCGTACAAGTGCTATTGCAGCCGCGAGCGGGTGCTCGGCGCGCTCGCGAGCCTTTCCGCGGACGATCTCGCGTCGCTGCGCGAGGAGAAGAAGGATATCGAGGTGCGCTGCCAGTTCTGCGACGCCGTGTACAACTTCACCCCCGAGGAGATCGCCGCGCTCAACGCGCCGGAGGAGGACAAAAAAGCATGAAGCTTTCGGATACGCTGCTTCAGCAGGAAGGCCTTTCCATGGCGCACGACGGCGCGACCTACTGCGGCACGCGCGGGGAATATACGTTCCTGATCCTGATGGGGCGCAACGAGCTTGTCGTCTCCGTTCTCCGCGGCGGGGAAGAGCCGGATAAAGAGAGCTTCCGCGACTTTGTCAAGGCGCGGCCGGAGCTCTCCGGCTGCAAAACGGCGGGGACGCGCGTCATCTTTTCCCTCCACCCCGGCGCTGCGGCGAAAAGCTATGCCGGGAAGATCCACACGCTCCTGCCGGAGCTTCTCTCGTTCCTACATGAAAACGGCTACGAAAACTGCTGCGAGATCTCCCACGCCGTCGGCGAAACGGTCGGCTGCATGACGAGCGGCGTGCCGCAGCTTGTCGCGCCGGCGCTCTTTACGGAGCTCAGCCGCAAGGCGGATCAGAACGAGCGCCTTCAGGCCGAAACACCCGAAAACATCGGCCGCGGCATCCTCGGCGCGCTCACCGGCGGGCTGATCGGCGCGGCGGCGATCGTGCTCATCGGCCAGCTCGGCTATGTTGCGGCGATCTCCGGCATGGTGCTCGGCTACTGCACCATCGGCGGCTACCGCCGCGGCGCGGGCAAGCTCTCCGCTCTCGGCATCGCCGTGAGCGTCGTTGTGATGCTCGCTGCGGTCTATCTCGGCAACCGTATGGACATTGCAATCGCGGCATCGCGGGAGCTGGATCTCTCCTTCGGTCAGGCGTTCGCGTGGATGCACGAGCTGGTGGACGCCGACGCCTATCGGAGCAATCTTATCACGCTCTATCTCTTCTCGGCCATCGGCGCGGTACCGGCGGCGTTCAACGCGCACAAGATCGCCAAGGAAAAGGGGCGCGTCTACCGCATCGGCGAATAAAAATCGATATAATCTCCCCTGCCAAAGCAATTTCGGCGGCAGAGTCAAGCCCACCGGCTGCGCCGGTGGTCTTGAGCGTCTCAAAAAAGTTTTTTTGACACGCTCTCAAACGAGACCCACTGCGTTGGACTCTCGTTTGAAGAGGCTGCGGCGCGCCGCAGCGCACTCGCTTACGCCCGCACGTTTGCGAGCCGAGAAGCAAAAATGCTTTGCACTTTATTTGCGCCTGCGGGCGCAAACTCTGCGAGGCTTTTTCGACAGCCAACAGCCGCAGCGGGAAACCGCTGCGGCTGTTGGCTGTCTTGAGGGGTATGTTCACAGAGCGGGCGCGTCCGGCAATAAAATCCCCGGCGGCGTCCTCCGGCAGCGTGATGCGGCGCTTATACACAGTGCCCTTGTATTTCTTTTTCAGCTCGAGAAACACCTCGCCGCCCGGCTCGGTCACACCGTAGCTGCGCAGCCGCAGCTTTTCCCTGTACGCCGGCTTTTCGAGCGAGGCGCGGATGAGCCGGTAATCGGCCGTATCGTAATATATATTGCAGATGGTGCTCTCGCCATGCTCATCCGGGACCATCCGCGCATCGAACGCGGCCTCGAGCGCTGTGCGCTGCGCGTCCGTGATGCGGTATTTGAGCTCCCACCGTTCAAAAGTATATCGGTTCATGGTGGCGTCTCCTTTGCTTTGATGGTGCTACTATACGGCGATTCCCTGAAATCTTCCTGAAAAAGAAAGCCGCCCCGAAGATTTTTCTTCGGGGCGGTGAGGTTTTGGGAAGGTGCGGGACGTGACCGTTCATTCCTCAGGCGCTGACGGCGCGAGAGGGATGCGCTGCGGCTCGTCCGTTGGTGCGGGCGTCGGTTCCACGGTGGGCTCCGGGGTCGGCGCCTCCGTGGGCGCGGGCGTCGCGGTCGGCACGGGCGTCGGCTCCGGCGTCGTTTCAAGATCGCCGAAAATGCCGGTGTCGTAGCCGCGGTTCGTCGGGTCGTTGAACTGGATCACGGGCAGCGGCTCGTTGATCTGCAACATGATGCGCCGCCAGATCTGCGCGGCGGGGTTGCCGGAATAGTACATGGGCGCGGGACTGTCGTAGCCGGTCCAGACGGCGGTCACATAGTACGGCGAGAAACCGCAGAACCAGCGGTCGTAGTCGTCGGAGGTCGTACCGGTCTTACCGGCGACGGGCATTTTGCCGTAGCCGAGATAGACCTCGTAGCCCGTGCCGTACCACGCGGCGGCCTCGAGCATTTCGGTCATGCACCGGGCGGTGTCCACGCTGAACACATGGCTCGTGCGCATGCCGTTTTCGAGAACGGTGTTGCCGTTTGAATCGGTGATGAGCGAATACGATCTCGCGTAGGTCATCTCGCCGTCGTTCGGGAAAGAGGTGTATGCCTGCGCCATTTCGCGCACCGTTACGCCGTAGGTGAACTGGCCGAGAGCGAGGGGGGCATAGTCCCGGTCCGCCTCGACGAGCTGGAAGCCCATGCGCTCGGTGAGGTATTCAAAGGAAACGCTCGGCGTGAGCTTATCGATGATCTGCGCGGCGACGGTGTTCTTCGAGCGCACCAGCGCGTCCCAGATGGTGATGATGCCGTCGTAGGAGCTTCCGGAGTTGCGTGGGTACCAGTAGGTGCCGCGCAGCTGGATATCGGGGCTGTCGTCCACGAGCGTAGACTCGGTGATAAGGCCGAGATCCATCGCCGGGCCGTAGGACGCGAGCGGCTTTGCCGAGGAGCCGGAGGGCCGGTGCGCGTCGATGGCGTAGTTAAAGCCGAAGTTGCGGTCCTTTTCGCCGATCGCGCCGCCGATGGCCTTGATCTCGCCGGTGAACGGGTCGATGACCATGCAGGCGGACTGCAGCGGCTGGCTGCTGTAGTAATAGGGCTGCGGCATGCTGTCCGGGTCGGTATAGATATCGTCCACGACCTGCTGCACGAAGGGATCGACGCAGGCGTAGATCTGATAGCCGCCGTGGTACAGGAGCTGGCGCGCCGCGGCCTCGGAAAGACCGAGACGTGACTGCAGATCGCTCAGCACGTCCTTGATGACCATTTCCACATAATAGGAATAGATCTCCTGCTGGTAGACCTCGTTTTCGCCGCGGATGAAGTGCAGCTCGTCGTTATCGACCTCCGCGACGGCGGCGGTATATTCCTCATGGGAGATGTAATCCTGGTCATACATCTCGTAGAGAATGGTCTTGGTGCGCTTTTTGTTGTTCTCCACGCTGGCGAAGGGGCTGTAGCGCGAGGGGTTGTTCGTGATGCCGATGATGCTCGCGCACTGCGCAAGTGTGAGATCGCGCACGTCCTTGCCGAAATAGGTGTTCGCGGCCATCTGCACGCCGCTCGCGCCCTCGCCGAAGTAGACAACGTTGAGATACCACTCCATGATCTCTTCCTTGGTGTATTCCTTTTCGAGATCGAGAGCGCGGAAGATCTCCACGAGCTTTCGCTGCACGGTGACGTCGTCTTCCGTAGTGACGTTTTTGATGAGCTGCTGCGTGATCGTCGAGCCGCCGAAGTCGTTTTTCATGCCGAGGAACATGTTGACGAACGCGCCCGCCGTGCGGTACCAGTCCACGCCCTTGTGGTCATAGAAGCGCTTGTCCTCGATGGCGACCGCCGCCTTTTCGAGATACGGCGGCAGCTCGTCGTAATCGACCCAGATGCGGTTCTCGTCCGTCGCCAGCACCGCAAGCTCTACGGTCTGGCCGTTGTTATCGTAGGCCCAGACCGTGCTCGAGAGCGAGATAGCGTAGTCCTCAAGCGTGATGTTCAGATCGGTCGTAAGGGTATTCTTCACATAGTAGGCGAAAATGCACGCGAAGAGAAGCCCGCCCAGCAGCAGCACGAGCAGCACCGAGAGCACGATGCGGACAATGAACCGCACCATATCTCCCACGGTGGATATGGCGGCGTCGCCGACGGCGAGCGCGGTGCGCGCGCCCCGGGACATGCCGCGGGAACGCTTTTCGCGCGGCGCCTTCTTTTTTGCTTTTTTCGCGTCCGGCTTCTTCTCCGGCTCCGGGGCGGTCTTGGCGGTCTCGGGAGACGGCGCGCCGTTTTCCGGCGCGGCTTTGTCTGTCTCCGGCGCGGGCGTTCCCTCCCCCGGCGCGGGAAGCGGCACCGTATCGCCGGATACGGGCGGCACGGGCGCGGTATCGCCGTTCGGTATATCGTTGTAGGGGCGTTTCTGATCCATAGCTGCCTCCGGAATCGTCGAGCATGTGCGTATAATAATAAGTCATTATACCATACTTCTGAGAAATATTGTATCCGAAATGGAAATTTTTTAAAGCAGGTATATCCATAGGACGGGAAAAACGGGTAATTCGTTCATTTTCGGGCATACTGCGCGGAGAAGGCAGCAGGGAAACGGAGGAAAAGAGCCATGAAAACAGGTCATATCGGCGCGGTGTCGCTCGCGCTGTGCGCCGCGGCGGGCGCGGCGATGTTCGCGCTTTCGGGAGGAAAGAAGGCGGAATACTGTTCGCTGGGGGAATACCACGGGCGCGTGGCGATCTTCGCGCCGGACGAGCGGACGCTGCCGCGGCAGATCACGGCCATCGCGGTGCACACGCTGCCGAGCGCCGACCGCGCGGCGCTCTCCGGCGGCATCGCCGTATACAGCCGCGAGGAGCTGTACGCGCGGCTCGAAGATTTCGGGTCGTGAACCATTCGAGCGGATACACTTGATTTTTACCGCATTCATGGTATAATCAAAATACCCGAAGGAAACGAACGGGATCCATACAAAAGAGGTGCTGACATGAACGAAGATTTCGGCGGCGATATCATTACCATCTCCGACGAGGACGGCAACGAGTTTGATCTCGAGCTGCTCGATACTATTGAATTTGAAGGCCAGACGTACTGCGTGTTCGTCCCGGCAGACATTGAAAACATGGACGTGAACGATCCCGATTACGGTCTCATCTTCCTGAAGAGCCGCGAGGAGAACGGCGAGGAGCTTTTCGACTCCGTGGACGACGATGACGAGCTGGATCGCGTGTACGAATACTACCAGCAGATTATGGAAGCGGAAGAAGAGAAGGAATAAGATTTTCTTTCTGCGGTGCTCGTAGCCACACTTCACCGGGTCATTTTAAACCCACATTAGATATAAGGGACGCCTATCTCCGGCCGTGAATTGCAGGCCTCCCGGCTTTTTGCCGGACGTTGGAAGCGCGGAAGCGATCGGGCGGCGACCCACCTGCCGAGTCGTGCAGGTTCTAATCTGACCCCTACGGCATTGCGGAGGGGGCGCACCTTCGGGTGCGCCTTTTTTATATTCAAATGGGAGAGCCCTGCGGGGCTCTCCCATTTGAGGGGATCGCGGCTCGCCGCAGCGTACGCTCTTCGAGCGCACGTTTGCGAGCCGAGAAGGATTTTGCCGACGCACATGTCGCCGGCAAAAATGATTTAAACTCCATTTGCGCCTGCGGGCGCAAACTCTGCGAGGCGTTTTGACGTTCTGCGGGGCTTTTGGCGCACCTTCGGGTGCGCTTTCTTTATTCTCGGGCAATTTGCCGCAGGGAAGCGTGCCGCGGCGGCGCGATTTCTCTCTTTTTGCCGTTGCGCAGAGAGACTGCTTCATCGTATTCTAACAGCATACTGAGTAGGAAAGTGATCTGCGATGACATCCTTGCAGAAATGGGGAAAGTCCGTCCGCACGACGATCCCGGTCATGGCCGGGTATCTTGTGCTCGGCGCGGGCTTCGGCATACTGCTGCGCACGCGCGGCTACGGTCTCGGCTGGGCGCTTGCCATGAGCGCGTTTATTTACGCCGGGTCGATGCAGTATGTGGCCATCGACCTTCTGACCGGCGGCGCGTCGCTCCTGACGACGGCCGTTACCACGCTGCTCGTGAACGCGCGCCATCTTTTTTACGGCATTTCCATGCTCGAACGCTACCGCGCCGCGGGAAAATACGCGCCGTATCTCATTTTCTCGCTGACGGACGAGACGTATTCGCTCGTCGCCGCGCGCGAGGATCTCACCGGCGCGGAGTGCTTCCGCATCTCGCTGCTCGACCAGCTTTACTGGGTGCTCGGCACGGCGCTCGGCTCGCTTGCGGGCGCGTATCTGGACTTTAATACGACCGGCATCGACTTTTCGCTCACGGCGCTCTTTCTCACGGTGTTCACCGAGCAGTGGCTGGAGACGAAGAATCACGCCCCGGCGCTCATCGGTCTCGGCGTTTCGATCGTCTGCCGTCTTCTGTTCGGCGCGGACAGCTTCCTGCTGCCGACAATGGGCGGCATGCTCTGCTGCCTTTTGGTGCTCGACGCACGCCGGACGAAGAAGGGCGGCGAGAGCGTATGAATACGCACGCCGTTTTGCTCATCGCGGTCTCCGCGCTCGTCACGGCGCTCATCCGCTTCGCGCCGTTTCTTGTATTCCGCGGCGGCCGGGAGACGCCCGCCGTGATACTGCGGCTCGGGAAGCTTTTGCCGTGCGCGGTCATGAGCATGCTCGTGGTGTACTGCCTGCGGAACATGAACTTTGTCGGCGCGAGCCACGCCCTGCCGGAGATCATCGCCGCGGCGGTCGTTGTGCTGCTGCACGTCTGGCGGCGGAATACGCTTTTGAGCATCGTCGCCGGAACCGTCGTTTACATGCTGCTCGTGCAGCTTGTGTTTGTGTGAATCAATTTGCAAAAATGGCCGGAGGCAGTTTGTGATACTGCCTCCGGCCGTTTTTTTATCCGACAGGGCCGGGCATCAGATGTTCTTCCGCCGCTATGCCCTCCTCCGGCAAAATACGGACTTCCAGCCCGGTAATGTAGTTTTCCGGATGGCCTTCACAGCATTGATCGACGATATTCGGCGTGATCACGCAGTCATCCACGCGCAGCTCCCGGCGGCTCGCTTCCTCGAAAAGACGATCAATGGAGTCCTGAATCGAGAGATACGGTCCGTAATGATATCCGCAGAGATACTCGCCCGCAGGAATATAGGAGAGAGCCTGCTCCGCCATCAGCTCGGGGAAACGGTATTCCTGCACGGGGGTGTCTTCGTAAAGCAGAGCGCCGAACCATTTGCGCTCACCGCGGTAAAAGCCGACGGTAGGATAAAAATAAAAAAGCTCATGCGTGAAGAGATTGATCTCATCGCCAATGTGCAGAAAGGCGCGGCGCGGAAACGTCCGGACGGAAAACTTTCCTCTCTGGCTGGAGGATTGCTCCCGGTCGATGAATTCCACTTTTTGCTGGATGATCTGAATGGTAGCGTTCAGCTCGTCGCATTGGCGGCGAAGTTTTTCCGCCTGTTCTGAGAGCATTTCAAGATTGTCCCGCAGCGCGTTGTTATGGAGAAAATCCCGTATCTGGGCGAGCGGGTATCCAAGGCGGCGCAGATATCGTATGGTGGCGAGCGGATAGACCTGGTCAAAGTGATAAAACCGGCGGCTGTTTTCGCTGTTGCGTACCTGCGGGACAAGAAGCCCTTTTGCGTCATAGTGGCGGAGGAGCTGCACATCCATGTCAAAAATTTTTGCAAGCTCGCCGATCGACAAAAATTCTTTCATAAAACCTCCCAAGTTTTCTCCGGCACTGTCGATTGGTTTTGTAGGAACATCAGAAAAGCTCCGGAAACAGAAAAAAAGACTTGAACCTAAAACCATTATAGGTTGTAGCGTGAGCATATCATTTTTCTGCGATCGAATCAAGTTAATGGAGGAAGAACATGCAAACTTTTTTGAAGAACGGCTATATCGTCTCCATGGATCAAAACGACACCGTGTTTGACGGCGGCGGGGTGCTCGTGGAAAACGACCGCATCACGGCGGTCGGCCGGGTCGATCCGGCGAAGATCTCGCCCGACGCGGAGGTCATCGACCTGCGCGGAAAATATGTTCTGCCCGGATTTGTGAATACCCACGTCCACACCTCGCAGCAGATATCCCGCGGCGTCGGCGACGATGTGAATTTTATCTGCTGGCTGCACGAGAGAATGTGGCCCTTTGAGAGCAATATGACGGAGGAGGATTCCTACGTTTCCACACTCATGACGAGCCTGGAGCTGATCCGCTCGGGCGTAACGTCGTTTGCCGAGCCGGGCGGTCAGTTCGTCTCCGGCATGGCGCGGGCCACGGAGCAGTCCGGCCTGCGCGGAAAGCTCGCCAAGTCGGTGATGGACTGCGGCGAAGGCCTCCCGCCGATCTGGCAGCGCACGATGGAGCAGGAGCTTGAGCAGCAGGTCGCGGATATCGAAAAATATCACAATACCGCTGACGGGCGCGTGCAGGTCTGGTTTGGCCTGCGGACGATATTCAACAACACCGATGAGCTTTGCGTCCGCACAAAAGAGCTTGCCGACAAGTACGGCGTCGGCATTCACATGCACGTGGCGGAAGCAAAGGAAGAAAAGGAATACACCTATGCGCGCTGGGGCGAGGGGACGGTAAAGCACCTCGAACGGCTCGGTGTGCTGGATAAAAATCTCCTGGCGGTACACACGGTCTGGCTGACCGATGAAGAGCTGGAGCTCTTCCGGAAGCGGGAAGTGAAGATCTCGCACAATCCCGCGTCGGCCATGCGGGTGCTGGGTTTTGCCCGCGTTCCGAAAATGCTGCAGATGGGACTGATGCCGTCCATCGGCACAGACGGCGCTTCGTCCTCCAACCACATGGACATGGTGGATGAAATGTGGCTCACCAGCCTTATTCATAAGGGATGGCGGCTCGATCCGACGGTGGTCCCGTCACAGGATATCCTGCGCATGGCGACAAAGTGGGGCGCGCGTGCGCTTCTCGATGAAAATCTGTATGGCAGTCTGGAAGCCGGAAAAAAGGCCGATTTGATCGTTATTGATCCGCACGGACCATCCATGATGCCGGTCAACGATAAAATTGCCGCGCTGGTTACGGCGATGCATTCGGCCAATATCGAATCCACGATGTGCGACGGCAAGTGGCTCATGCGTGAAAGAAAAATCCTGACGCTTGATGAGGAGGCAATTTTGAAAGAGGCTTGTGAACGGGCCGCAGCCATTTATAAGCGTGCGGGCATCGTTCTGCCGGACCGTTTTCCGGTCGTAAAAGTCTAAACTGGTTTTCTGCGGTACACCGTGCCGCCGGAAATAAAACGGGTCAACAAAATACAAAAAATTTGGAGGTACAGCATGAATCTGAAACTACTGTCTGTCGCCAAAGGCGAAACCCCGGCCGATCTCGTCATTCGGAACGGAAAGATCGTCAACGTTTACTCCGGTGAGATCTGCGAGGGCGGCGTGGCCGTCTGCGGCGATACGATCGCGGCCGTCGGCGATGTTGATTACTGCGTTGGCGAGAACACCCGCGTTGTGGATGCGGAAGGAAAGTACCTGACTCCGGGATTCCTGGACGGACATATCCATCCGGAAAGCTCCTCTCTGGCAATTCGGTCCTTTGCGGAAGCGGTTCTCTCTCACGGCACCACGGGCATCATGACCGACCTCCACGAGGTAGGCGTTGTTTCCGGTCTGGAAGGCATCGAAGCGATCCTGAAGGAAGCGGAAACGACCGACCTCAAGCTCTATTTTGTTGTTCCTTCCCATGTCCCGTTTTCCCCCAATCTCGAAACGAGCGGAGGACGCTTCAATCCGGAGATCATCCGCCGCGCGCTTCGCCGTCCGGACGCCGTCGGCCTGTCGGAATGCGTCGGCCCCTATATTATGGCGGGCTTCCCCGACCTGCTCGAGTCGTGTGACGACACGCTCTCCATGCCCGGAAAAACGCTGCAGGGCCATCTTCCGGATATGTACGGCCCGGCCATGAGCGCATGCGTGGCGGCCGGCGTTTCCACCGACCATGAAGGGTTCTGCGAGAAAGACGTTTTTGAGCGTCTTCGCAACGGCTGCCATCTCATGATGCGCGAGGGCAGCGCCGCCCGCAACATGCCGGTGCTTCTCAAGACCGTGATGGAAAATCATCTGGACACCGCCATGGTCAGCATTGTCACCGACGACCTCCATACCGTCGATCTGCAGCAGCGCGGCCATCTGGACGATGCGCTCCGCACGGCGCTCGGCATGGGGCTGGATTTCGTAAAAGCCATTCAGATGGTCACGGTCAACTGTGCCCGCGCGTTCAATCTTGACCGTGAGATCGGAGGTCTCGCTCCCGGCCGCCGCGCGGATATCAACATCACCACCGGAGCGGAAGATTTCCGCGTGCTGACCACGTTTGCCGGCGGCCGCCAGATCACCGATAACGGCAAGCTGCTCGTGCATTATGAAACCGCGCAGCACGAGCCCTGCGTGCTGAATACCGTTCACCTGAGCCAGCCGGTTACCGCTGACAGCTTCAAGACCCGCGTGTCGACCAAGGCGACGAAGGTCAAGGCGCTTGTAATGGACACGCTGTCCTACATCCCCTTTACGAGCCGCCGCGACGTGGAGCTTCCGGTCGTGGACGGTGTGGTGCAGTGCGACGTGGAGCAGGACGTGCTGTATATTGCGCAGGTCGAGCGCCACGGAAAAAACGGCAACATCGGCAAGGCGTTCATGGGCGGATTCCGCATCCGCGGCGGCGCAATGGCCTCCTCCGTCGGCCACGATAACCACAACATCATCGTCCTGGGCGACAGCTTTGAGGATATGGCCCTGGCGGTAAACCGCTGCGCCGAGCTCGGCGGCGGCCAGGTCATCGTCCGCAACGGCGAGATCGCGGCGGAAGTCGCGTATCCCGTCTGCGGCCTGCTGAGCGATCTTTCGCTCGACGAGCTGGCGGATAAGAAAAAGGAGCTGAACCGCGTTGCCCATGAAATGGGAACAGAGATCGCTATTCCGTTCATGTTCCTGAGCTTCATCTGCCTTGCGGCGATTCCCGCATACGCCATTACCGACTGCGGCTTTATCGACGTGGTAAAGCAGCAGGTCGTTGATCCGATCCTCGAGGTCGTGGAGTAAGAGAAACAGAAAAAACCAGCGAATAAAAGGGAGAAAACATGAAAAAAGACTTTTTCAGACTTCAGGAACACGGCACCACGACGAAGCGCGAGGTGCTTGCGGGCATCACGACGTTTATGACCATGGCCTATGTGCTGGCGGTGCAGCCGGCGGCCATCTGCGGCTTCGGCCCCGATCCGGTGTTCACGGACGTGAACGGCCTTGTCATCAGCAAATCTGCGCTGCTTGTCATGTGCGCGCTCGTCAGCGGAGCGATTACCCTCTTTATGGGGCTTTATGCAAATCTTCCGCTTGCCCTTTCCACGGCGATGGGCAGCAACTTCATTCTCGGCGGTCTCGTAAACAGCGGCGCGTTTTCCTTCGGCTGGGCCATGGCGCTTCTTCTCTGCTCGGGCATACTGTTTATTCTGGTGACGGTGCTCGGCGTTCGGAAAATGGTTGTCGATCTTCTGCCGAAGAATCTGAAGATCGCCATTCCGACGGCGGTCGGCTTCTTCATTGCGTACCTCGGCTTTAAGAACACCGGTCTGGCTGTTTTTTCAAACGGTCTGGCGCTCGGAGATTTCTCTCAGCCTACGGTCCTCCTTGCGCTGATCACTATGGTCGTCATGGGCGTTCTTACGGCGTACAAGGTCCGCGGCGCCATCCTCATCGGCATTGTCGTCGGCACGGTCATCAGCATTCCCATGGGCGTTTCCACGCTGTCGGCGTCGGTTTTCTCTCTGCCGGATGTGAGCGAGCTCGGGAACCTCTTCCTGTGCTATGATTTCAAATCCCTTCTCGCAGACATTCCCGGCGCTCTCGTCTGGATCTTCATTCTGTTCACCAGCGACTTCTTCGCCACCTTCGGCGCTTTGATCGCCGTGGGAGCGCAGACGAATATGCTTGACGAGGAAGGAAACTTCCCCCACATTGAAAAGCCGTTCCTCGTCGATGCCGTCGGCACGGTTGTCGGCTCGGCGACCGGCTGCACGACGATCTCCACGTTCATTGAATCCACCATCGGCGTGGAGGCGGGCGGCCGTACCGGTCTTACGGCGGTTGTCACGAGCATTCTGTTCTTCGTCTGCGTTTTCCTCTCGCCCCTTTTCCTCATGATCCCCACCTCCGTTACGGGCGTTGCTCTGATCTTTGTCGGATTCTCCATGCTCTCCGGATTTACCAAGCTGGATTTCTCCGACTTCAAAAGCTGCTTTGGCCCGTTCGTCATGATCATGTTCGGCACCTTCACCGGCGATATCGCCGCGTCGATCTGCCTCGGCGTTCTGACCGACGTGCTCATCAAGGTCGTGACCGGCGATGCGAAAAAGGTCCACCCGGTGCTCTATGTGCTTTGCATCCCCCTCGTTCTTTATTTTATAGTGTAACGGGTTTTGCTGAAAAAGGCTCTCAGATCTGTGATCTGAGAGCCTTTTTCTTTATAGTAATATTATATATTTAAGCGCGCTTATGTGCCCGTTTCTTTTTTGTTTCGGCAAGAAAATGTTTCCAACCGCTTTTTTCCTTATTGACGACTTTCAGCAGCGCCTTGATCTGATCGTCGGAAAAGACGTTCGCCATGCGCGCGGCGTTGCGCCACGGCATATCGAGCACGTACATGAGATTCCCGGCGTTTTCCTTGCTGCCCACAAGATTCATCACGCGGCGCGCGGCTTCCAGCGCGTTGTACAGCCCTTTGCCAAGACCGCCGGGGAGATATTTCCCGCGGGAGATGGCGTCGTTGAAGTCCACCGCGCCGCGCTCTTCCCAGCGCGCGGGCGGGATATCGTGCCCGAGCAGCGCGGCAAAGCTCTCGTCGGACACATGCTGCACATCCGCGCGGCGGTAAACGTCAAATTCCGGCGCGGCGTATTCATCGAAGGGTACTTCGCCGGCAACATGCACCGTGTGTACAAGCCGCAGATCGCGGCAGGACGCGCCGACGCAGAGCTCGTACTCGCCCTCTTCCACGACCCACCGGTTTTTCGCGCAGCTCCAAACGGCGAAGCTCCGCTCGCCGAGCGGGAGGAAGACCGTCTTTTCCTCGCCGGGCAGCAGTTCCACGCGCGCGAAGCCCGCAAGCGAGAGCGCAGGGCGCAGCATGCCGGGGGTTTTGCGGCGGACGTAGAGCTGCGCGACCTCCGCTCCGGCGCGGCTGCCGGTGTTCTTCACCGTAAAGCTCACGCCGCCGGGCGAAAATTCGCCGGGCGCGTAGGAAAACTCCGTATAGCTCAATCCGTAGCCGAACGGATATTTGACGCGCTTATGCGCGCTTTCATAATACCGGTAGCCGACGAACAGCCCCTCGCGGTATTCGCTCGTCGCCTCGCGCCCCGGATACCACGGCGCGCAGGGCGTGTCCTCGAGTCGGACGGGCATCGTCTCGGCCAGCTTGCCGCTGGGGTTCGCCTCGCCCGTGAGCAGCGCGGCGCACGCGCTGCCGACGGCCTGCCCGCCGAGATAGAGATGCAGCACCGCGCGGGCGAACACATCCCACGTCATCTCCACCGGGCTGCCGCACTGCAGCACGACGCCGACGTTCGGATTGACCTCCGCGATCTCGCGCAGAAGGTCGAGCTGGTTTTCGCGCAGGCGCATATGCTCGCGGTCGTATCCTTCCGTTTCGCTGCCCTCGTCCAGACCGAGGAAGAGCAGCACCTTATCGCTTCGCGCGGCGAGCGCCCTTGCCCGGCGCAGCAGCCGCGGCGCAGCGGCTCCGCTGCGGAAAAAGCCCTTTTCGTATCCGGTGACGTTCACGCCGGCAGCGCGCAGCGCGTCGAGCGGCGCGTCCACCTGCGTGGGGTTGACACGCGAGCTGCCCGCGCCCTGATAGCGCGGCACGGCGGCAAAATCGCCGATGACGGCGACGCGCTCGCCCTGCCGCAGCGGGAGAAATTCCTTTTCGTTTTTCAGCAGCACGGCAGACTCCGCCGCGGCTTTCGCGGCGAGCGCATGGTGCGCCGTGCCGTCGAAAACGCCGCCGCACGCGAGCGCTTTCTGCGCGGTAAAAATAAAGTCCAGCACGTGATCCACCTGCTCGTCCAGAAGAGCCTCGTCGAGCGTCCCGTTCTGTACGGCCTCGACGATGTGCCGGTCGGTCTCACCGTTGGAGGCCGGCATTTCGAGCGACGATCCGGCGCGCACGGCGGCGACGCGGTCGTTGTTGCCGCCCCAGTCTGAGACGACGAGCCCGTCAAAGCCCCACTCGCCGCGGAGGATATCGCGCAGCAGGTGCTCATTTTCGTTGCAGTAAGTACCGTTCAGCCGGTTATACGCCGTCATAAGAGAGCGCACGCCGCCCTCTTTTATGGCGGTCTCAAACGCCGGAAGATAGATCTCGCGCAGCGTCCGCTCGTCCATGACGGAATCGGTTGCCATGCGGCGCAGCTCCTGCGAGTTTGCGGCAAAGTGCTTCACACACGCGCTCACGCCGGTGCTCTGTATGCCACGGATCATCGCCGCGGCGAGCTTGCCGGAGAGCAGCGGGTCCTCGGAGAAATACTCAAAGTTCCGCCCGCAGAGCGGGCTGCGCTTGATGTTCACGCCCGGCCCGAGCACCATGCCGACGCCCTGCGCCACGGCCTCCTCGCCGAGCGCGCGTCCAACGGCAGAGAGCAGCGTTTCGTCCCAGCTGTTCGCAAGCGCGCTCGCCGTCGGAAAGCACGTCGCCGGAACGGAGCGGCCAAGACCCAGCGCGTCCGAATCGCTCTCCTGCTTGCGCAGGCCGTGCGGCCCGTCCGTCATCATCTCGGACGGAATGCCGAGCCGTTCCACGGCTTTCGTGTGCCAGAAATCGCGTCCGGACGTGAGCCCCGCTTTTTCCTCCAGCGTCAGCTTGGCAATGAGATCGGCGTATTTCATATGCGCGCCCTCCCCACACTATAATTATAATCAACTGCATCATAGCAAAAAATCCGCCCGACGGCAATACGCTGTCGGGCGGTCAGCTCTTTAGTTTTCGATAATGCGCTCCACGCGCGGCGAGAGAGCGCTCGTGAGCGCGCACCCCTCGTTCGCGCCGCAGAAGTTTGCAACGTCCTGCGAGAGGAGGGCGTTACCCTCGCGGTCAAAGCCGAAGAGCGTGACTTCCTCTCCGATCTGAACCTCCATGCCGGTCACGTCCACCATGCACTGATCCATACAGCACGCGAGCAGTGGCCGGCGCTCTCCGCGCACGAGAATGTCGCCGTGCATCTCCACGAGCGGGAGATAGAGCCCGTCGCCGTAGCCGACGCCGACGATGGCGACATCCGCGTCATGATCGAGCGTATACCCCCCGCCGTAGCCGAGCTTTTCCCCCGCATGGCGGCGGTGGACGGCCATGATACAGCTGCGCCACGAGGCGCATTCGCGCACATTCCCGCGCGGCTGCGTCGGGTGGTCCATGATGAGCCGCCGCCCGAGACGCACGGCGTCAAAGTGGTATTCGGGGTAATACTCGCTCCCGGCGCTGTCGCAGATGTGGCGCATCGGCACCGCAAAGCCCGCGCGCTCGACCTGCTCGGCGCTGCGCAGCAGAAGCTCCGCCTGCGCGCGGCAGAGCTCCGGCTTTGCGGTGTCGGCAAAATGGGAGTAGACGCCCGCGAGCTTTATACGCTCTCCGGCGGCGGAGAGCTCTTTTAAAAGCGCCTCGAGCTCGTCCCCCGGCGTTACGCCGACGCGGTGGAGACCGGTGTCGATCTTGATTTGTATTTTCACTTCCGTCTGCGCCGCTTCCGCTGCCGCGGCAAGCGCGGGAAGCAGACCGAGCCGTCCGGCGGTGAGCGTGAGATGCGCGTTCACGGCGTCGGGAACGGCGTGCGGCAGAGGGTTTCCGAGAATGAGCGCGTCCTTTTCAATGCCGAGCGCGCGCAGCGCCAAACCCTCGGACACATGCGCGAGCGCGAATGTGCGGATGCCCGGCAGCGCCGCGAGCGCCGGAGCGGTGAGCGAAAGAGACAGTCCATAGGCGTCGCACTTGAGCACCGGAATGATCTCCGCGCCGGGCGAGAGCGTTTTTTCGATGGCGGCAACGTTCGTGCACAGCGCGTCCGTATGCACCGCCAAATAGGAATTATTCAAGCTATTCATATAATAATTCATAATACCGCCTCTGAATTATTCACATATTCACCGTTCTTGTGCATATCCAAACTGCCATATGCGGCAGGAAACGCCCGGAAACAATGCATATTATATTGCATAAAAGCCATTTATGCAATAGGAACCTCCGGCTTTTAGCAATATCACCAAAAACAGAGGCAGAAAAACGGAAGAAATCGAATTAAAAACCATTGACATTGTATAAATATACGATTATACTATGCCCAACCTGAAACAAATTCATTCCCGTTGAATGGAAAGGAAAGGAAAGAAAAGAAATGAAAAAGGTAACAGCAATCGTTCTGGCTCTGCTCATGGTGCTGAGCCTCGCTGCCTGCGGCAGCGCTGCGTCCGAAAGCAAAACTCTCGTCATGGCGACTTCCGCCGACTATCCCCCGTACGAGTTCATCGTTCTGAACGACAAGAACGAGCAGCAGTACGTCGGTATCGACGTCTCCGTTTCCGAGGCGATCGCCGCGGATATGGGCAAGGAGCTCCAGATCGTGAACATGGACTTTGACAGCCTCATGGCCGGCCTGCAGAAGGGCGACGCCGACATCGTCCTCGCCGCCATCGAGGTCACCGAGGAGCGTCTCGAGGCCGCCGATTTCTCCGATCCCTACTACACCGACCTGCCTCCGATGATCCTCATCAAGGCCGACAAGGCCGGCGAGTACACCAGCATTGAGTCCTTCTCCGGCAAGAGCGTCGGCGCGCAGACCGGCACGACCAAGGCCGATCTCGTCACCAGCGATATGCCCGGCGCGAATCTCGTGGGTCTCACGAGCGTGAACGACCTTGTCAACCAGCTCGTGTACGACAAGGTGGACGCCATTGTTGTTGACGGTGCCGTTGCGCAGCAGTATGCCAAGTCCAACAGCGATCTCGTCGTGGCGGACGTGAGCCTCGGCGAAGCCTTCCCCTACTGCGTCGCCGTGCAGAAGGGCGACCCGAAGGGCCTGCTGCCCTCCATCAACGCCACGATCGCCAAGCTCATTGCCGACGGCAAGATCGAGCAGTACATCGCTGACGCCGAAGCTCTCAGCGATCAGGCGATCGGGTAAACCGTACATCCTTCTCTTTGAAGCGTGTGCGCCCTGTCTGTGAAAGCAGGCAGGGCGCATATGTGCCGTTGATCTCTCCCGCTTCCAAATACAGAAAAGGTCAAGGAATAGTATTATGTGGTGGTCCAACCTGTTTGCCGGCATGTCCCCGGCGAACTTCTTCAATTTCTCCTTCCTGCCAAAGTATCTTTCCTTCTTCGTGCAGGGACTCGAGTATACGCTGCTGCTCTCGATCATATCGGTAGGTCTCGCGGTCATGCCGGCGCTCGCGCTCGCGCTGATGCGTCTGAGCCGCAACAAGATCGTGCGGAATCTCTCCGGCGCATACATCGCCGTGTTCCGCTCGACGCCGATGATGGTGCAGCTCTACATTATTTTCTACGGCCTTTTCAGCGTGATCAAGATCCCCTCGGTCGTGATCCTGGGCTTCATCGACCTCTCCCGCTTCATTCCCGGCGTGGTGGCGCTTGCGCTCAACTCCTCGGCGTATGTCGCGGAGATCATCCGCGCGGGCATTCTCGCTGTGGACGGCGGACAGAACGAGGCAGCGCGCTCGCTCGGTCTCAGTTCGTGGCAGAGCATGAAGCTCGTCGTGCTGCCGCAGGCGATCAAGAACATTCTCCCCGCGCTCGCCAACGAGCTCGTCACGATGGTGAAGGAATCGTCCATCTGCTCGGTGCTCGGCATGACGGAGCTCATCTGGGGCGCCAAGACCGTTGCGACGACGACGTACAAGACGCTCTCGCCGTACGTTCTCGCAGCGCTCGTGTACTTTGTCATCAACTACCCGGCCGGCAAGGCCATCGAAGCGATCGAAAGGAGAATGCGCCGTGGCGACAGGATCTGAACTCATCCGCGTTGAGGACGTAACAAAGAAATTCAAGGGCGGCGTCACAGCGCTCAACGAGTGCTCGCTCGCCATAGCGCGCGGCGAGGTCGTGGCGATCATCGGCCCGTCCGGCAGCGGCAAATCCACGCTGCTCCGGTGCCTGAACCTGCTGGAAACGCCGACCTCCGGCCATATCTATTTTGGCGGCGTGGACATCACCGACAAAAAGGTGGACATCAACCTCCACCGGCGGAAAATGGGCATGGTGTTCCAGCACTTCAATCTCTTCCCCCACAAGACCGTGATGCAGAACATCACGCTCGCCCCCGTCACGCTCAAGCTCAAAACCGAGGACGAGGCGAAAAAGCACGGCATGGAGCTTCTCGAGCGCATCGGCCTTGCGGACAAGGCGAACGAGTACCCGAACATGCTCTCCGGCGGGCAGAAGCAGCGCATTGCGATCGTCCGCGCGCTGTGCATGGAGCCGGACGTGATGCTCTTTGACGAGCCGACGAGCGCGCTCGACCCCGAAATGGTCGGCGAGGTGCTCGATCTCATTCGCCAGCTCGCTGCCGACGGCATGACCATGGCGGTCGTGACGCACGAGATGGGCTTCGCCCGCGAGGTGGCAAGCCGCGTCATCTTCATGGACGGCGGCGCGATCCTTGAGGAAAACACGCCCTCCGAGCTTTTCGACCATCCGCAGAATCCCCGCACGCAGACATTCCTCTCGAAAGTTCTTTAATGATCCCGCCGCGGCGTCCGAGACCGGACGCCGCGGCGATTTTGTTCTTGCAGAACACGGAAAAAGAGATATTATAATAATGTATAAATACAGCGAGGTGGAACCGATGAAATACGCTTACACGAACGGCGTGCTGCTCGACGGCAGCGCGGATATGCAGCCGCAGCGCGGCATGGTGCTGCGCACGGACGGCGAGAAGATCCTCGATATCGTCCCTGAGGGGACGGATCTCACCGGCTTTGAGATCGTCGATTTGAAAGGCGGATATCTCATGCCGGGCCTCATCAACCTGCACGTTCATCTCCCCGCGAGCGGCAGCCCCAAAAAGCAGGGCAATCCCCGCAAGCTCGTAAAATTCATGACGTCCATGGCGCTCACGCGGCGCATTGCGCTCGCCATGTGCGAGGGCTACGCTAAAACGCAGCTTTTGAGCGGCGTTACGACGATCCGCACCGTCGGCGGCATCGCGGACATCGATACGCGTCTGCGCGGCCGCATCGCCGCGGGTAAGTGCGACGGGCCCCGCATTCTCGCCGCGGACATGGCCGTTTCCGTCCCCGGCGGGCATATGGCGGGCTCGCTCGCTTACGAGGCGACGAGCGTCGCGCAGGCCGCGGAGGACGTGCGAAAGATCGCGCAGGGAAAACCCGATCTCATCAAACTCATGATCACCGGCGGCGTGCTGGATGCAAAGAAAAAGGGCGAGCCGGGCGAGCTGAAAATGCCGCCGGAGTACGTCCGCGCGGCGTGCGGCGAGGCGCACAGGCTCGGCCTGCCCGTTGCGGCGCATGTCGAAAGTCCCGAGGGCGTGCGCGTGGCGCTCGAAAACGGCGTGGATACGATCGAGCACGGCGCGAAGCCGGACGAGGAAATTCTGCGCCTTTTCCGCGAGCGCGGCGCGGCACAGGTAGCAACGCTCTCCGCCGCGGTGCCGTATGCCCGCTTTGACCGCAGCGTCAGCAAAGCGACCGAAATGGAGCAGTATAACGGCGAGGTCGTGCTCGAGGGCATCATCGAGTGCGCCAAGGCGTGTCTGGCGGCCGGTATCCCCGTCGGTCTCGGCACCGATACGGGCTGCCCGTACATCACGCACTACGACATGTGGCGCGAGGTGCGCTATTTCCACACGTTCTGCGGCGTATCCAACGCCTTCGCGCTGCACACCGCGACGCTCGGCAACGCGAAGATCGCCGGGATCGACGGCCTCACCGGCTCGCTCACGCCCGGCAAGAGCGCCGATCTCATCGTCACGGCGGGAAATCCGCTCGAAGATCTCGAGGCGCTGCGCCATGTGTCCATGGTGACGATGCGCGGCAAGCTTTTCCGTGATCCGAAAGTCAAGAAAATGCCCGACTGCGAGAGGGAGCTTGATAAAGTATCCTGCTGAATAAGGCTCCCTTGTGCAAAGGGAGCTGTCAGCGAAGCTGACTGAGGGATTGCCTTCTTCCGGCGGAGAAACCCTTCCGTCAAAACCTCCGGTTTTGCCACCTCCCCTATTAGGGGAGGCAAGATAGTTTTCTGCAAACCCACTTGGCTCCCCTAACAGGGGAGCTGGCAGCCGTCAGGCTGACTGAGGGGTTGTAGCTGCCGGAAAAAGACAACCCCTCTGCCGCGGCTTCGCCGCGTCGCCTCCCCTTACACAGGGGAGGCTTTTTGCATACCCGAAAACCACGCGTTAGACGCGTGGTTCAAAAGAGCCTTTGGCGATGAGGGAGACAAAAAAACTCCTTTTGCTTTAGAATAAGCGTGCGGTCTGCCAACTGCACACAAAAAGCAAAAGGAGGGCATTCAGAATGAGCCTGAATGACATAAACAGTTTATCTCATACGAAGTGGAATTGCAAATATCACATAGTGTTTGCGCCGAAATACCGAAGAAAGGTATTCTACAAAGAGAAGCGTGCAGCGATAGGAAAAATACTCCGGCAACTATGTGAATGGAAGAGTGTGAAAATCATCGAAGCGGAAGCCTGCCCGGATCACATTCACCTGTTTGTGGAGATACCGCCGAAGCTGTCGATATCAGGATTTATGGGATACCTGAGGGGGAAGAGCAGCACTATGCTGTATGAGCAATTCGGGGAACTGAAGTACAAGTAC